>MRWF01007993.1_pt1 | contig 25383 bp, 19 predicted proteins | sample 1013331 | NCBI WGS metagenome assembly MRWF01 (sample SAMN06117577, study PRJNA244670) | biofilm metagenome | biome: Water; feature: Cathode Biofilm; material: Biofilm; isolation source: microbial consortium enriched at the cathode of a solar microbial fuel cell | place: USA: District of Columbia ... | reverse complement strand
GTCGCTGGCCTGGCTCTGGGTTTTTTCGCAGGACGCAAACTGCAAGACGCGGGCGGCAAGGAGTATGAGCCCCGCCTGGTCCGGGTAAGCCGGATAGCCTCTGAAAACTGTCTGTAAACCCTACGGTTTTGTAAGTTGAAAATCGGTGGGCCGAACCCAAAACTACGCCTAGGTGTAAGCACAACAGGGGGTACAACATGTCGAGTGCAACAGCAGTTGCCCAGTCGTCACGTAATTTTATACCCGGAAGGATGCCGGCCGCTTTGCTGATTTTGCTGTCCGCCATGGTGTTGGCGGGCTGGAGTCAGGCGAGTTCAGCCCGAAGCCTGCCTGATTTTACCGAGCTGGTTGAAGATAACGCCGGTGCGGTGGTGAACATCAGTACAACCACAGAGCCCACGCGCCGCAATTCCGGCGCTCCCGGGATGCCGTTTGATGAGCGTCAGCTCGAACAGCTTCCCGAGTTTTTCCAGGATTTCTTCCGCGGACCCCAGTCTCCGTTTGGAGGTGGGCCTGGCAACTCCCAGCCACGCCGCTCCATGGGCTCCGGGTTCATTGTCTCCTCGGACGGTTACGTCTTGACCAATAACCACGTGGTCGAGGGAGCTGATGAGATCATCGTGCGGCTGAATGACCGGCGCGAGCTGCCCGCGACGCTGGTTGGAACAGACCCTCGTTCCGATATGGCCGTGCTGAAAATTGAAAACGGCGATGATCTGCCTGTCGTTCAGGTAGGTCGGTCCCGAGATCTGAAAGTCGGTGAGTGGGTGTTTGCGATTGGCTCGCCGTTTGGATTCGATTACACGGTAACGGCCGGAATCGTCAGCGCCCTGGGTCGCTCCCTGCCATCGGAAAACTACGTGCCCTTCATTCAGACAGACGTAGCGATCAACCCGGGCAACTCCGGTGGCCCTCTGTTTAACCTGGAGGGCGAAGTGGTCGGTATCAACTCCCAGATCTACACCCGCTCTGGTGGTTTCATGGGGGTCTCCTTTGCCATTCCGATTGACGATGCTATGAACGTCTTCCGTCAGTTGCGCGACAACGGCTCTGTATCCCGTGGCTGGCTTGGGGTGCTGATTCAGGAAGTGAACCGTGATCTGGCCGAATCCTTTGGTCTCAAGCGGCCCCGCGGTGCACTGATTGCCGAAGTAATGTCCGGTTCGCCGGCGCAGGCAGCCGGCCTGCAGGCAGGGGATATCGTCCTCAGCTATGACGGCGACGATGTGCAGCTTTCCTCTGACTTGCCGCCCATGGTTGGCCGCACGCCGGTTGGTGAAACTGCCGAACTGAGAGTGCTTCGCGGTGGCGAGGAAATCGAGCTTCAGGTTGAAATCGGTCGCCTTCCCGAGGAGGGAAGCCAGCAGGCTTCCGCACCGGCCAGTGACAGTGATGGTCCCGGCTCTGCGCCCCTGGGCATGATGGTCGAACCGCTTCCTACGGACATGGCCGACTCAATGGGTATTGAAGGCGGCGTTGTGGTCAATAACGTTGCGCGGGGTGCGGCTTCCGAAGCGGGCATCCGTGCGGGCGATGTGATCACGGAAATGAATCGCCAGAAGGTGACATCGGTGCAGGAATTCCGCGAGGCTGTTCAGTCGCTGCCCGAGGGCAAGGCGGTATCGGTCCGGGTGGTGCGCCAGGGTCGGGCACTGTATCTGGTGATGAAGCCCTGATACCCTTCTGCTGATCCGGATTACCTGAGATAGAGCCCCCGCAGGTGTTGGAAACGACACTTTCGGGGGCTTTTGTTATACTCGGCGGATCAATAAAAATGAGTGGCCATGGAACGGACCAGCCCCATGATGAACAGACAGGAACTCTCTCTCCGTAAGCTACTGGAATTTCGCAATGCCTGGGTCGCCTGGCTGGTCTTCGCGGTAGCCGTTGCCGTCACCCTATTGCTGTGGCAGGTGTCTATCCGGCTGGTTGAAGACCGCACGGAAGCCCGTTTTCGCACCCAATCGCTCCAGCTTAAATCCGCCATCGAAGAGCGCTTGCTGAATTACGAGCAGGTGCTGGCCGGCAGTGCCGGTCTGTTTGCGGTGACCGGAGACGTTTCCCGTGATCAATGGCGTGAATACGTGGACAAGGTTGATATCAACCGCTACTACCCGGGCATTCAGGGGATTGGCTATGTTCGCCGTATCGGTGTACGTCAGATGGCCGATCATATTGCCTCTGTCCGCGCGGAAGGGGTGCATAATTACCTGGTGAACCCGCTGGGTAGCGGCCCCTACTACTACCCCATGGTCTACCTGGAGCCTGGCACGGAACGGAACCGACGGGCCCTCGGCTACGATGCCTTCAGCGATCCCATTCATCGCCAGGCCATGGAGCAGGCCCGGGATGATGCTATCCCCACGGTGACCGCCAAGGTGGTGCTGGTTCAGGAAGAGCTTGGCGAAGACCAGGCCAGTTTTCTGATGTATTACCCCGTCTACCAGGGTGGAGAAGTGCCCGAGATCCGGGCTGAGCGTCGCATGATGTTGGCGGGCTATGTGTTCAGTGCCTTCCGGATGAACAATCTTATCGACGGCATTGTTGGCCTGATCTCGCCGTTTCTTGATGTCCGGATCTACGATGCCGGAGTCGTGGAACGGCAGAACCTCATGTATGGCTCCAATCTGGGGTCCCTGGACAACGAATTCAGTTTCCAGATGAGTCAGACCATCAGCCATGGTGGTCGAGACTGGCTGTTGCAGACGCGCTCCACGCCCGCCTTTGATTTCCTGGCCTCGGATCCGCGGCCTCCGATCGTCCTCGGCAGTGGCCTGGTGATCAGTGCCCTGTTGTTCCTCTTCGTGCTTGCCTTGATCCGTTCACGGCTGATGGCGCAGATCAGTGCCGGCCGCTATCGGGCGATTACCGAAGGCGCAGCCAATGTCACCCTGGTGATGGACCGTGCCGGGCAACCCCTGTACGCGAGCCCGTCCAGCCTGGATATCCTTGGCTTCGAGCCGGATCAGGTTCAGGCCCTGAACTTTGAGGAGCTCGTTCATGGTGACGACTGGCCCCAGCTGCAGCGAGGCTTTGACGATTCCGTTCAGTCGCCGGGCAAACAGATGCCGGTCATCCGGGTCCGTATCCGTGATGCCAAGGGGCAGTGGCGGGATATGGAGGGCACCTTTACAGCCATGTTGTCGGTGCCAGGCGTCAATGGCGTTGTGCTTAGCCTGCGGGATCTGACCCAGCTCAAGGCCGCCCAATCCGAGCTGCACAGGCTTGCATTCTATGATCCGCTTACCGGCCTGGCGAACCGGCAACTGTTCCGGGACCGTTTGAATCACGTGGTCAGCCGCAGTCGCCGGAGTGGTGAGCCGGCTGCCCTCATGTTCCTGGATCTCGACGGCTTCAAACGTATCAACGACACCCTGGGGCACGATTCCGGCGATGAACTGCTGTGCCAGGTGGCACAGTGGCTGGTGGGTTGTGTCCGTGAGGAGGACTCGGTTGCCAGGCTCGGCGGCGATGAGTTTGTGGTTTTGCTGTCCCGGATCAGTGACTCCGATGCTGCCGGCAAGGTCGCAGAGACCATTCTGCGCAGTCTTTGCCAGCGAATCCGGCTGAACGATCACGAAGTCGGCATTACGGTCAGTATCGGCATCACCATGATTCCCCACGACAGTGAGGACGCCGGAACCCTGATGAAGTACGCTGATCTGGCGATGTATCGTGCCAAGGAGCTGGGTCGGAATACGTTCCAGTTCTTCACCCCGGCCATGAACATCAAGGCGGCAAGGCGGCTTCTGCAACAGGAGGAGTTGGCCACGGCGCTGGATGGCGATCGCTTCGTTCTGCATTACCAGCCGAAGATTGATCTGGCCAGTGAGCGGGTGATTGGGGTTGAGGCATTCCTGCGCTGGCATCATCCGGAGAAGGGGCTGGTGTCGGCACAGCAGTTCATCGGTCTTGCCGAGGAAACCGGCCTGATTGTTCGCCTGGGTGAATGGGCTTTGAGACAGGCCTGTATTCAGGTTCAGGCCCTGGAACGGGCCGGCTTTGAATCCCTGAAAATGGCGGTGAATCTGTCTGTTCGACAACTGACCGATTCGGGCTTCCTGGACATGATCCGACAGGTCATCACCGAGACGGGCGTCTCGCCGGAGCGGCTGGAGCTGGAGATGCCGGCGGAGCTGCTAAATGAAGATCCGCGAATGCTCAGGGAGTTGCTGGTGTCACTCCATGATCTCGGGGTCTGTCTGATCCTGGATGATTTCGGCACCGGCTCCTGTTCACTGGTTGCTTTGCAGCAGCTGCCGCTGGATGTTATCAAGATCGACCACCGGTTCATTCGCGACATTCCCTACAATGTCAGTGCCACGGATGTGGCCTCCGCAGTGATTGCCCTGGCCCGCAAGCTCCACCTTACGGTGGTTGCGGAGGGTGTGGAAACCCCACAGCAGCTGAGCTTCCTGAAAACTCACGGCTGCGCCCAGTGTCAGGGCAACCTGTTCAGCTATCCGCTGGACGAGGATGCGCTCATCGGTTTCCTTATCCGGCAATACGAACGGCCGCTGATTTCCTGATCATGGCAATGGCGGCCGGTAACCGGTAAAATCACGCCGTTCCCGGATCCCGGTAGCGGCCCTTCCGGGCTCAATCCTTCGTCTTAACTGAGTATTCATCGTCTGTGACTGAACTGAGCCGAATCCGTAACTTTTCCATCATCGCCCACATTGACCATGGTAAATCCACGCTGGCAGACCGTTTTATCCAGGTTTGCGGCGGCCTGACGGACCGTGAGATGGCCGAGCAGGTCCTGGACTCCATGGATCTCGAGCGTGAGCGAGGGATTACCATCAAGGCCCAGAGTGTCACGCTGAATTACACCGCCCGTGACGGGCAGGAATACAAACTGAACTTTATCGATACCCCGGGCCACGTGGACTTTTCCTACGAGGTTTCTCGCTCGCTCTATGCCTGCGAGGGGGCCCTGCTGGTGGTGGACGCCGGGCAGGGTGTTGAAGCCCAGTCCGTGGCTAACTGCTACACCGCCATTGAGCAGGGTCTCGAAGTTGTGCCGGTTTTGAACAAGATGGATCTCCCGCAGGCCGAACCGGAGCGGGTAGCGGCAGAAATCGAGGATATCATTGGCATTGAAGCGTCTGATGCGGTTCGCTGTAGCGCCAAGAGTGGTCTGGGCGTGGAAGATGTTCTGGAAGATCTGATCAAGAAGATCCCGCCACCCAAGGGCGACCGAAGCGCGCCCCTGCAGGCTCTGATCATCGATTCCTGGTTCGACAATTATCTGGGCGTCGTGTCTCTCGTGAGGGTGACCGAGGGCACCCTGAAAAAGGGCGACAAGATCGTCATCAAGTCTACCGGGAAGGCCTGGAATGCCGACAAGGTTGGTATTTTCAATCCCAAACCGAAAGACACCGACCTTCTGGAGTCCGGCGATGTCGGCTTCGTGGTGGCCGGAATCAAGGACATTCACGGGGCGCCGGTAGGCGATACCATTGTTCACCAGAAGTTCGCCGAGCAGACGCCAATGCTGCCCGGGTTCAAGAAAGTCAAACCCCAGGTCTACGCCGGGTTGTTCCCGGTCAGCGCCGACGACTACAACGATTTCCGGGATGCCCTGGAAAAACTGACCCTCAACGATGCCTCGCTGTTTTTCGAGCCGGAGAATTCCGATGCCCTTGGCTTCGGTTTCCGCTGTGGTTTCCTGGGCATGCTGCACATGGAAATCATCCAGGAGCGGCTGGAGCGTGAATACGACATCGACCTGATCACCACGGCGCCAACGGTGATCTATGAGGTGGTTACCAAACAGGGTGAGACCCTGTCGGTAGACAATCCGTCCCGGCTTCCGGATATTGGTTCCATTGAGGAAATGCGTGAGCCGATCGTAGAAGCGAACATTCTGGTGCCCCAGGAGCATATCGGAAATGTGATAGCCCTGTGTGAGGAAAAGCGTGGCGTCCAGAAGAACATGCACTTCATGACGACCCAGGTCCAGCTCACCTATGAGCTGCCGATGGCCGAGGTAGTGATGGATTTCTTCGATCGTATCAAGTCAGCCAGCCGCGGCTTTGCGTCCCTGGACTACCACTTTACCCGGTTCCAGACCGCCAACCTGGTTCGCCTGGACGTGCTGATCAACGGCGAGCGTGTAGATGCCCTGGCGCTGATCGTGCACAAGGAGCAGGCTCACCACAAAGGGCGCCAGTTGATCGAAAAGATGAAAGAGCTGATTCCTCGGCAGATGTTTGATATCGCGATTCAGGCCGCCATTGGTAATCAGGTTGTGTCGCGGGTCACCGTGAAGGCGCTACGCAAGAACGTAACCGCCAAGTGCTACGGTGGTGACGTTAGCCGGAAGAAGAAACTGCTGCAGAAGCAGAAAGAAGGTAAAAAGCGTATGAAGCAGCTGGGTAATGTCGAGGTGCCTCAGGAAGCGTTTCTTGCCGTACTGAAAGTGGATAAATAAAAGGCCTCCTGGATGGATATCGATTTTCCCCTGGTACTGGTGGTACTGACCTTTGCAACGGGTCTGATCTGGCTGGCGGACAAGCTGTTTCTTCGTGAGCGTCGTCTGGCTGCCTACCGTGCCAGCGGCACCGGAGACGCAGTGGATGAAGGCTCCCCGGCGGAATCGGAGGAGCCAAAAGAGCCCTACCTCGTTGACCTTAGTCGGTCGTTCTTTCCGGTGCTGGCTATTGTTCTGGTCCTCCGGTCCTTCCTGGTTGAACCGTTCCAGATTCCGTCGGGATCCATGTTGCCCACCCTGGAAGTCGGCGATTTCATTCTGGTGAACAAATACGCCTACGGGTTCAGGCTGCCGGTTGCCGGCACCAAAGTGATTCCGGTCGGCGATCCCCAGCGCGGCGATGTGATGGTTTTCCGCTACCCGGAGGACGGCCAGACCAACTACATCAAACGGGTGATCGGTTTGCCCGGCGACCATATCCGCTACCGTGACAAGCAGCTGTTCATCAATGGCGATCGGGTGGAAACCCGGTTTATCGCGCGGCTACCGCCGATGGAACTGCGCCGCGAGGATCTCGGTGAAGTAGAGCACGACATTTTTCTGACCATGGGCCGGTCTGGCGGCGGTGGTGAGGGCGAATGGCTGGTGCCCGAGGGTCATTATTTCGTCATGGGTGACAATCGCGACAACAGTAATGACAGCCGCTATTGGGGCACGGTCCCGGACGAGCTGGTGGTGGGCAAGGCCTTTGCTATCTGGATGCACTGGAAATCCCTTACCAGTCTGCCATCCTTTGATCGTGTAGGCGGAATCGAGTAACTCGGACTATCTGGAGCGCAGTCGTAATGAAGAAAAATAATCTTTCCGGCATGGGCCGTCAGCGCGGTGCCTCGGCATTGACCATGATGGTGATGGTGCTGTTTTTTGGTGGCCTGCTGACGCTGGTGATCAAGCTTGGTCCCGCCTATCTGGATGACATAACCATTCAGGAAGCGCTGGAAAGCCTTGATGGCACCGAAGGTCTCTCCCAGATGGGGCCTGCCCAGGTCCGTACGTTGATCAACAAACGGCTCAGCGTGAACAATGTCCGGGGATTCGACGCCAAGAATATTTCGGTCGATAAAGACGGCGATCTGGTCGTTATCAATGTTGATTACGAAGTGCGCAACAACCTGTTCAGCAATGTGGATACGGTGGTTCACTTCAAGCACAAATATGAGATGAAGGGCAAGTGAGTTCACAACCGGATCTGGATCAGTTACAGCGGCGCATCGGCTATCAGTTCAAATCGCCAGAGCGGCTTCTGCTGGCACTCACCCACCGGAGTTATGGAAATCAGAATAACGAGCGCCTCGAATTCCTCGGCGATTCCATTGTGAATATGGTGATTGCCGAGTATCTGTTTCTGCACTTCGAAAAAGCCCGGGAAGGCCAGTTGAGTCGTCTGCGGGCCCGGATGGTAAAAGGCGTTACACTCGCCGAAATTGGTCGGGAGTTCCAGCTCGGCACATACCTTCGATTGGGCTCGGGAGAGCTTAAAAGCGGAGGCTTCCGCCGGGAATCCATCCTGGCCGACGCCGTGGAGTCCATCATCGGCGCCATCTACCTCGACAGTGATTTCCATACCTGCCGGGAACAGGTATTGCGCTGGTTCGAGCACCGTCTGGAAAAGCTCGACCTGCAGGACACCCAGAAAGACCCCAAGACCCGTTTGCAGGAATATCTCCAGTCGCGTCAGTTTCCGCTGCCACGCTATGACGTCATTTCCGTGGACGGCGAGGCCCACAACCAGACATTCCATGTATCCTGTGCGCTGCCGTCGCTGGACCGAAAGACCACCGGGACTGGCAGCAGCCGCCGGGTGGCCGAGCAGCAGGCAGCCCGTAACGCCCTGAAAGAGTTGGGCGTGGAGAACCAGTAATGAACGATATCACCCGTCCGGAAAACCCGGACAGTCGCTGCGGTTTTGTGGCCATCGTTGGCCGTCCGAACGTGGGCAAGTCCACGTTGCTGAACCATATCCTCGGGCAGAAGCTGAGCATCACTTCCCGCAAGCCGCAGACCACCCGTCATCAGGTGCTGGGTATCAAGACCGTAGGGCCGGTGCAAGCGATCTATGTGGACACACCTGGCATGCACGAGGAGGAGCCCCGTGCCATTAACCGCTACATGAACAAGGCGGCCACGTCGGCGCTCATTGATGTCGATGTGGTGGTGTTTGTGGTGGATCAGCTGGCCTGGACGACCGCGGATGAGATGGTGCTGGAGAAACTCAGTCGCCTGAAATGCCCTGTGATCCTGGCGGTGAACAAGGTCGACAAGATCGAAAAACGGGAAAGCCTGCTGCCGCACCTGGACATGCTCTCGAAAAAGCGTGATTTTGCCGAGATCATTCCACTTTCGGCACTGAAAGAGACCAATCTTGAACCTCTGGAAGAGGCGGTGGGGCGTTTCCTGCCGGAGAGTATCCACTTCTACCCGGACGACCAGATCACCGATCGCAGTGAGCGTTTCCTGGCGTCGGAGATTGTCCGGGAAAAAATCACCCGCCAGTTGGGGGCCGAATTGCCTTATTCCGTGGCGGTGGAGATCGAGGAGTTCAAGCGGGAGGGCAAGACCCTGCACATATCCGCCCTGATCCTGGTCGAGCGCGAAGGTCAGAAGAAGATCATCATCGGCGAGAAGGGCGAGCGGATGCGCCGCATTGGTCAGGAAGCTCGTACGGATATGGAGCGTATGTTCGACAGCAAGATCATGCTGAGGCTCTGGGTAAAGGTGAAGCGTGGCTGGGCAGACAGCGACCGGGCTCTGAAAAGCCTGGGCATGAACGACCTCTGAGGCAGCTATGAAGGGGCCTGAGCTGCAGGAGCCCGCTTATGTCCTTCACCGCCGGCCCTGGCGGGAAACCAGCCTGATGGTGGATCTCTTTGCCCTGAACCATGGCCGGATGACCGTCATTGCCCGGGGCGCCAACAGTGCCAAAAGTCCTCTGAAAGCCCAGCTACAGCCCTTCCAGCCGCTGGTGGTGGACTGGGCCGGTCGGGGCGACCTGAAAACCCTGACCCAGGTCGACGTGCGAACCGGCCCGACAATCACCCGGACAGTGTCGCTCTATAGTGGCCTCTACCTGAATGAACTGTTGCAGCGGGTTCTGCCCGCCGCTGATCCCCATCCGACCCTCTTTGCAGCCTACATAGATGCCATCCGGCGGCTGTCCGACACCACAGACGTGGAGCCGGTGCTGCGGCGGTTCGAACTCGCTTTTGCTGCCGCCCTGGGTTACGACTTTGCCTGGGATCTTGCCACCGATACGGGGCAATCCGTCGAGCCTGACCGGGAGTATTGTTATGATCCGGAGCAGGGCATTGTTTCCGGGCTGTCGGCCGGTGTGCGACTGCGGAATCTGCCCGGGGAAGTATTACTGGATCTGGCCCGGGATGATCTGCAATCGGACCGCTGTCGGCGGCTGGCGAAGCGGGTCATGCGGGTACTGATCGATTATCTTCTGCAGGGGCGCCCCCTGAACAGTCGCAGCCTTTTCACTCACCTTCGGGGAGAATCCCATGAATCCTAGAGTACTGCTTGGCGTCAATATTGATCACGTTGCCACCCTCCGTCAGGCGAGGGGGACCCGGTATCCGGATCCGGTTCAGGCAGCACTGATGGCCGAGGAAGCCGGGGCAGACGGCATCACAATCCATCCCAGGGAAGACCGGCGTCATATTCAGGATCGGGATGTGCTGCTGCTCAAAGAGGTGCTCCAGACCAAGATGAATCTGGAAATGGCGGTAACCGATGCCATGCTGGCGTTTGCCGAACAGGTGCGGCCGGAATGTGTCTGCCTGGTGCCGGAGAAGCGTGAGGAATTGACCACCGAGGGCGGTCTGGATGTGGAAGGTCAGGAATCCCGGGTGGCCAAGGCCTGTGAGCGCCTCGCCCGAATTGGCGCCGAAGTGTCATTGTTTATTGATCCGGACCCGGCCCAGATTGATGCCGCAGTGCGTTGCGGCGCGCCGGTAGTCGAACTTCACACCGGAGAGTATGCCGAGGCCGAAACGCCAGAGGCTGAAAATGCCGCGTTCAAAACCATTGCCGATGCGGTGGCCTATGCCCGCAAGAAAGGGCTTATCGTCAATGCCGGCCACGGCCTGCATTATCACAACACCGAGCGGGTAGCGGCGATCCATGGCATCAACGAACTGAATATTGGCCATGCCATTATCGCCCGTGCGGTTTTCACCGGTCTGAAAGAAGCGGTCCGGGATATGAAGGCCATTATTGATCAGGCCCGCAGCCGGGCCTGATTCGAGGTAGCGTCAGGTCGTTTCGGCGGCCTCGTGGCGTTCGCGGAACAGCTGTTGCCAGTCGGTCTGGTCGCTCCAGATCTGCAGGCGCTCCATGGCCGAGAGCAGCTGGTCTTTCTGGTGCTCCAGATCCGGGGCAGAGCATTTGATCGCCGTTTCCAGATGGTTAGCTGCGGCCCTCAGTTCCGGTACGCCGCAGTAGCGGGTGGCGCCATGGAGTTTGTGAACGCACTCCAGCAGCTCTTCCATATTGTCGTTGGTCCAGAGTTCCGGGATCCGCTCCCGATCCACGTGGACCTGTTCCAGCAGCATGCTGAACAGTTCTTCCGCCAGGTCAGCTTTGCCGGCGGCCAGCTGAATGCTTTCCTCGACGCTGACGCAGTCCTGCTGCATTTTGCGCGTTGATGGCCGCAGGGCCCGACGGGTGTCGCGAACTTCCGGCACGGGAAGCCGACCGTCGCTGCCGCTCTTCGGGCACACGTAGCCGGTGTACTCATGAATGATGTCGTTGAGCTGGCCACTGCTGATGGGTTTGGGCATGTAGCCATCGAAACCCTGCTTGGTCAGCCGTTCCTGCTCGTCCGACAGGGCATGGGCGGTCAGGGCAATGATCGGGGTCCGGTGATTGCCGGTATCCATCTCCCTCAGCCTGGCCGTGGTTTCCACACCGTCCATGCCGGGCATCTGCAGATCCATGAAGACCAGGTCGAAGGGTTTCTGTCTGGCCTTGCTCAGGGCTTCAAATCCGCTGGAAGCGCCCTCGGCGTCCAGTTGGCAGTCTTCCAGCAGGGTCATTACCAGCTTCAGGTTGGCGTCGTTGTCATCCACTGCCAGTACCCGGGGAACATTGGCGGTGGTCACTCGGTTGGCGGAAATCTCGTATTCGGGCACCCGCCCGCTGGAATTGATGCCGTGCACCAGCAGCAGAAGCTCGTCGTAGAGGGAATCGCGGCACACCGGTTTGGTGAGGTGGCCGCTGGCAAGCCCCGATAGTGGCGTGTCGTGGGTTTCCAGGGTGGGGGTCAGCAACAGTGTCCGGCAATCCCGTTCGATCTCAAGGGTACGGACAAGGCTGCAGTACTGGCTGGAATTGAGCAGGTGCCGGGTAATGCCGACAATGGCCACGGCGTAACCGGCCTGGCTTTTCTGGGCTTCCTCAATGTGTTCCTGCAGTGCACCGGGGGAGGCCACCCGGTCGACCACCATGCCCCAGTCCCGCAACAGGTGTTCCACGGCCAGGCCGGTGGTTTTCTGTTGTTCCAGATAGATGACCCGTTCACCACGCAGGGCATCCCGGGGGGCAATGGCCTCACCGCTGGTGGCAAGCTCCGAGGTGAGGGTGAACCAGAAGGTCGAGCCCTTGCCAAGTTCGCTCTCAAGCCCGATCTTGCCCCCCATCTCCTCAACCAGACGCTTCGAGATGGCCAGCCCGAGGCCGGTGCCACCGTATTGACGGGCGGTGGAGGCATCGGCCTGGCTGAAGGCGTTGAACAGGGATTGCTGTTGGGCCCGGGAGAGACCCACGCCGGAATCCGTGATGCTCAGGCGCAGGGTAACCCGGTTGGAATCGGTCTCTTCCTCTTCCAGGCTCGCCCGCAGGACTACCTCGCCGGTCTGGGTAAACTTGATGGCGTTGTTGACCAGGTTGGTGATCACCTGTTTGACCCGCAAGGGGTCACCCATGATGTTGTCCGGCACATCGTTGTAGACCAGTGGCACCAGATCCAGGTTCTTGGCATGGGCGGCCGGCGCCAGCATGACCATGACTTCCTCAACAATATCCCGCAACTGGAAGGGCACCCGGTCCAGGATCAGCTTGCCGGCCTCAATCTTGGAGAAGTCCAGGATGTCGTTGATGATGGTAAGCAGGATCTCCGAGGATTTCCTGATGGTGCTCAGATGGTCCCGCTGCTGCCGTGGCAGGGGGCTCTTCAGGAGCAGCTCGGTGAAGCCGATGATGCCGTTCAGCGGGGTGCGGATCTCGTGTGACATGTTGGCCAGGAACTCTGACTTTATCCGGCTCGCTTCCAGCGCTTCCTTCCGGGCGAAATCCAGCTCGATGTTCTGGATTTCGATGGTTTCCAGGGTTTCCCGCAGATCTTCGGTGGCCTGGTCGATGTTCTGCTGCATTTCCGCCTGGGCCTTGCTCAGCTCTTCGGCCATGGCATTGAGGCCGGATTCCAGCTGTTCGAACTCCGGCCCGGCGCCGGTGTAGACCCGGGTATCCAGCTTGCCTTCCTTGAGTTTGGCAACGGCCTCGTTCAGTTCGAATACCGGGTTGGTGAACGCACGGCTCAGTCGCAGGGCAATGGCCATGCTGAGAATGACGCCCCCGAGAATGAGCAGCAGGGAAATAAGCAGGGCCTTGTACGTCTCTTTTTCGGTGCGGATATGGGACATTTCCACAACCACCCAGCCCAGAGGCTCCCGCAGATTCGACATGGACTGGCGGGCATCCGGGTCGAGCATGCTCTCGATCATCAGATCCTGCAGAAACACGGGGGTGATAAACCGGGTGCTGTTTTTTCGGGATATCCGGGTGGCGTGCTCGGCGGTGAGTTCGTCGGACTGCACGGTCTCCGAGCTTCCGGGCCCGGTGTGGAGCAGGCGGGAGCCGTCACTGCCAAAGAAGGTGATGGAACGCACGTCCTGCTCTTCCAGGAGGGCATTGGAGAGGCTGCTGAGGAGACTTCGGTTGGCAGTGAAAAGGCCGTACTCGGAACCGGCCGCGAGCTGACGGGAGAGTGACTCGCCCCGGTCCTTCAGCAGACTTTCGATATTGTTGACCCAGCTGTAGGTGAAGAACAGCCCCAGCATCAGGGTGGTCAGCAGGGTGGGAACCAGCGTCACCACTAAAACTTTCTTGCGAATGCCCCAACGTCGCATACCGTGATCCTGAATTATTGCTTTTGTCCGCGTCGCAGAGCGGAAAACGTCCGTGTTAAGAATAGCTGATCCGGAAAGGGATAACTGTGGTATCAGTCCCGACAGTACCGGAAAATCCCGTGGCGGATATAGCCGCCGGTCATGGATATAGCGAGAAGCTGTATTGGGAGACCGGGGCGATAACGCGTATCATGCGAAGCCAAAAGTGTACCACAGGGTTATCATATGCATTTTCCCACCATTGAAGATTATGTCGGGCACACCCCTCTGGTTCGCCTGCAGCGTCTCCCCGGTGAGACGAGTAACGTGATTCTGGCCAAGCTGGAGGGCAACAACCCTGCCGGCTCGGTTAAGGATCGCCCGGCCATCAGCATGATTCAGGAAGCGGAGCGCCGGGGCGACATCAAGCCAGGGGATACCCTGATTGAGGCGACCAGCGGCAACACCGGCATCGCTCTGGCCATGGCGGCGGCGATCAAGGGATACCGCATGGTGCTCATCATGCCCGCGAACATGAGTGAGGAACGCCGGGCATCCATGCGCGCCTATGGTGCGGAAATTGTCACGGTCACCAGGGAAGAAGGCATGGAAACGGCCCGTGACCTGGCCCTCAAGATGCAGGCGGAAGGCAAGGGTACCGTGCTGGACCAGTTCAGCAACCAGGACAACCCCCTGGCACATTACCGTACCACCGGCCCGGAAATCTGGGAGCAGACCGGCGGGCGGGTTACTCATTTTGTCAGCTCCATGGGCACCACCGGCACCATTATGGGGGTGTCGCGCTACCTCAAGGAGCGCAACCCGGATATCCGCATCATCGGTTTGCAGCCAAAAGAGGGCGCTTCGATCCCCGGGATCCGGCGCTGGCCTGAAGCTTACCTGCCGAAAATCTACGACGCGGCCCGCGTCGACCAGGTGCTGGACGTAGGTCAGGAAGAAGCAGAGACCACGATGAGGGCCCTGGCTTCCGAAGAGGGCATTTTCTGTGGCGTATCCTCCGGCGGTTCGATTGCAGCCGCGCTCAAGCTCTCCCAGCAGGTTGAAAACGCCATCATCGTGGCCATTATCTGTGACCGCGGCGACCGCTATCTTTCCACCGGTGTGTTCCCCGGCGCCTGAATACGACTTTATCAAGAGACCCAAGTATGAGCAGACGACGCAGGAAGGTTCTTCCAACAGAGCCCGTGCGCTGTGAGATTGAAACCCTGAGCCATGATGGCCGGGGTATTGCCCGTCAGGACGGCAAAACCCAATTTGTCGATGGCGCCCTGCCAGGCGAAACCGTGATGGCGAAAGTGGTGTCCAGTCGAAGCAAGTTCGATGAATTGCGTACCGAAGAGGTTCTGGACGCTGCCACCGGTCGCCAGACTCCCCCCTGCGAGTTTGCCGACCTGTGTGGTGGTTGCAGCCTTCAGCACATGAGTGGCGATGCCCAGATCGAGTTCAAGGAAAACACCCTGCGGGAACATTTTGCCCATTTCGGGGGCATCGAGCCCGAGGAATGGATTGCCCCCCTGCGTTCGGAAGAGAGTCTGGGGTACCGTCGAAAGGCTCGCCTCGGAGTTCGTTACGTCAAGGCCCGGGAGTCTGTCCTGGTTGGCTTCCGGGAGAAACGCAACAGTTTCCTGACCGACATCGATCGATGCGTGGTGCTGGATCCGCGCATTGGCGAGCGGATATTGCCGCTGCGCAACATGCTTCACGATCTGGAGGCCTACAGCCGAATCCCCCAGGTGGAAATTGCCTGTGGCGACGACGTTGCCGTGATGGTGTTCCGTAACATGGATGAGCTGTCGGTTGGTGACCGGGAAAAACTCATCGCCTTTGGTCAGGCCCATGAATTGCATATTTACCTGCAGCCGAAAGGGCCCGACACCGTCCATCGGATCTGGCCCGAGTCAGCGGGCCGGGATGAGGAACGGCTGAGCTACCGACTGGATGAATTCGACCTGACCATGAAATTTCATCCCATGGACTTTACCCAGGTCAATGCAGGCATCAATCGCGCAATGGTACACAGGGCCGTGGAATGGCTGGATGTCCAGCCTGGCGAGCGAGTCCTGGATCTGTTCTGCGGTCTGGGGAATTTCACTCTGCCGCTGGCCACGCGAGGCGGGCAGGTTGTTGGCGTGGAAGGCGACGAGACCATGGTCGTACGGGGCCGGGAAAACGCGGAACTAAACGGTCTCGACAATGTCGCTTTTCACGGTGCCGACTTGCACGGTGACTTCACGGGCCAGAGCTGGGCCAAAGAAGGGTTCGACAAGATTCTGATTGATCCGCCACGTTCCGGTGCCGAGGAGATCTGCAAGTACCTCACGGCCTTCGGGGCACAAAAGATAGTCTATGTCTCCTGCAACCCGGCCACCCTGGCGCGCGACGCAGGCGTAATGGTGCGCAACGGCTATCGACTGGTGCGCGCAGGTGTGATGGATATGTTCCCCCACACCACCCATGTGGAATCCATCGCGTTGTTTGAGAAGGATTCCGGCTGACGATGTTGTGGGCAGTCAGGGATGGCTGCGGAAACCATCAGGAATAACAAGACCGATATGGTAAAAGTTCGCGAAGACTACGCAATGACTGGCGATGGCCAGGTGGATATCGAGGGCTGGGTAAACCAGATAGCCTCGCAAACGCACCTGGACGACGCTGACCAGTTCCGGTTGGCCTGCGAAAAGGCAGCGGAAATCGATCTTCAGGCTTTCCGGCAGGATCGCCAGTGGGCACCTGGTTCCAGCAGCTTCCGGATTGGCATCGAGATGGCCCAGGTTCTGGCGGAGCTGCACCTGGATCAGGCCAGCCTGGTGGCGGCGATCCTTTATCGCGCCGTGCGTGAAGAGCGCGTTCCCCTGGAGACAATCCGCAAGGAATTTGGCGATGAGGTGGCGGGCCTGATCAACGGCGTGCAGCAGATGGCGGCCATTTCGTCCATCCACCACCCGCTGAAGGGGAACGTTCTGGGCCAGAGCGAAGGCCAACTGGACAACGTCCGCAAGATGCTCGTCACCATGATTGACGATGTCCGGGTTGCCCTGATCAAGCTGGCGGAGCGTACCTGCGCCATTCGGGCGGTCAAGGATGCTCCGGAAGAAAAACGCATGCGCGTCGCCCGGGAAGTATTTGATATCTACGCGCCGCTGGCCCACCGGCTTGGCATTGGTCACATCAAGTGGGAGCTGGAAGATCTTTCTTTCCGGTACCTGCATGGTTCCGCCTACAAAAAGATCGCCAAACTGCTGGACGAAAAGCGCCTGGATCGCGACGGTTACATCAAGCGGGTGATTGAAACCCTGCAGACCGAACTGAAAGCCTATGGCATTGAGGGCGAGCTGTCCGGACGTGCCAAGCACATCTACAGCATCTGGCGAAAAATGCGCCGCAAGGGCATCGACTTTTCCCAGGTTTACGATGTTCGCGCCGTACGTATCCTGGTTCCGGAGGTTCGCGACTGTTACGCCGCACTGGGTATTGTCCATACGCTGTGGCGCCACATCCCCAACGAGTTCGACGATTACATTGCCAACCCGAAGGAAAACGGTTACCAGTCCCTGCATACCGCCGTGATCGGGCCCGAGGGCAAGGTCATGGAAGTGCAGATCCGAACCCACACCATGCATGAGGAGGCGGAACTGGGCGTTTGTGCCCACTGGTTGTACAAGGGCATGGACAAAGGCAACAAGTCGACGGGCTACGATGCCAAGATCAACTGGCTGCGCCAGGTTCTGGAATGGCAGGAGGAGCTGGGCGACCTGTCCGGGCTGGCCGACCACCTGAAATCCGATGTCGCATCGGATCGGGTGTATGTATTCACACCCGAGGGCCACGTGGTGGATCTGCCCCAGGGGGCAACGCCGGTGGATTTCGCCTACCGGGTTCACACGGAGATCGGCCACGCCTGCCGCGGTGCGCGGGTGAACAGCCGGATCGTTCCGCTGACCTATCCACTGAAAACCGGCGATCAGGTGTTTATCCTGACCTCCAACAACCCGGCCCCAAGCCGCGACTGGCTGAACCCGAGCCTTGGTTACATTCAGACTTCCAGGGCGCGCGCCAAAGTAACCCACTGGTTCAAACAGCAGGATCGTGGTCGCAATATCGTTGACGGTCGTGCCATTCTCGAGGACGAGTTCAGGCGTCTGTCCCTGTACGATGTAGATCTTGGTGAGCTTGCCAGGAAGGTTAATTATCAAAGTGCGGAGGACATGTTTGCAGCTACTGGAGCCGGTGACCTTCGCCCCACGCATGTCGCCAATGTGGCCCAGCAGATGCTGGAGCCCAAGTCCGAACAACTGGATCTGAAACTCAGCGCCCAGCGCCGCAAGCCCTACGATACGGAATCAGACATCCAGATCCTGGGCGTCGGAAAGCTCAAGACCCAGGTGGCGAAATGTTGCAAGCCGCTGCCCGGAGACGCGATCGGTGGCTACATCACGGTTGGCCGTGGGGTTACGGTCCATCGCCAGGACTGCCTGACGTTCCTGAATCTGCGTGAGTTCGAGCCCAACCGGATTATTGAGGTCAGCTGGGGTGGCCGGCAGGCTGCTGTCTATCCTGTCGACATTGAAATTGAAGCCTATGACCGATCCGGGCTGCTGAGAGATATTACCCAGGTGTTGTCGGCCTCCAAGAGTGATGTGCTGTCACTGAATACCCTGAGCAACAAGGACGAGAACACGGCTACCATGACCGTGACGGTGGAAATTTCCAGTCTGGAGCAGTTGGCGCGGTTGCTGGCGCAGATTCGCAACCTGCCCAATATCATTGATGTAAGGCGTAAACGCGGATGAGCTATACCATCGAGGATCTGAAAACCCTGATGGCCAGGCTTCGGGATCCGGAGACGGGCTGTCCATGGGATACCAGGCAGTCCTACAAGACCATCGTGCCGCACACGCTGGAGGAGGCCTACGAAGTCGCCGATGCCATTGAGCGAGAGGATTACCCGCATCTGAAAGACGAGCTGGGGGACCTGCTGTTCCAGGTCATTTTCTACACCCAGCTTGGTCGGGAAGATGGCCATTTCGATTTTGACGGTGTGGTCGATCATCTGGTGCGCAAACTGGTAAGGCGGCATCCACACGTTTTTCCGGAAGGGACCCTGGAAAGCCGCATTGATCCGGATAATCGGCCGGATGAGGCCTGGATCAAGGAAAGCTGGGAGCGCATCAAGGCCGAGGAGCGGGCAATGAAGCCGGCACCGGAAGCCAGCGCCGAGCTAAGTCGGCTTGACGGCATTGCCCGGACCCTGCCTGCAATGGCTCGGGCCGAGAAGCTCCAGAAACGGGCAGCCAGGCACGGTTTCGACTGGCCGAATGTTGGCCCCGTTTTCGACAAACTTCACGAGGAAATCGACGAGCTCAAGGAGGCATGGGAAGCCGCACAGACGGGCGCCGGTGATCCCGATGCCGTTGAAGATGAGCTCGGCGATCTCCTGTTTGTCTGTGTGAACCTGGCACGGTTCATGAAGGTTAACCCTGAGCAGGCACTCAATCGAACCAACCATAAATTCGACGCCCGATTCCGGGCGATTGAACGTGTGCTGGAACGGGAGGGCCGCGATATGGACGAAGAATCTCTGGAGGCGCTGGATGCCGTGTGGCAGGCGGTGAAAGGCGTGGAGCGGGGAGAGAACGAGCACTGAAAATGGCGGATCGGTAAGTACAATCCGTTACCAATTTTCTCGCCCCCGGACCGACGGCTTCGTCTACACTTCCGGAAACGGACGCACAGTTTTCGTGCGCCGTGCGCCATCAATAAGATGCAGGAGTGAAGGCACCATGAAAATCAAAGATCTGGTCAACTACTGGGACAAGCATGCACGTGGTCGGCTTACCCGAGACGCCTACTTCATGGCGTTGTCTGACCAGCATCACAAGCGTCTCGAGAAACTCGCAGCGCTCTATCCGATGAAGTCACCTCAGGATCTGATGCGGGATCTGATTTCTGCAGCACTGGACGAAATGGAGACCAGCTTTCCGTATGTTCAGGGCACCAAAGTGGTGGCGTACGACGAGGATGGCTTCGAGATCTACGAAGATCAGGGCCTGACTCCCAAGTTTGTCAGCCTGAGCCAGAAGCACATCCAGCGCCTCAAGGCCCGTCAACTGGAATCAGTCGCCTGACGACACGGGCAGCGAAAGCTGCCCGCCGCTATTTACTTGTCTTTCCCTTCCAGCTTGTCCTTCAGTGGGCTCTGGCGTACCAGGTCGTCCAGAGCTGCACCAATCATGTCGTTCAGAATATCGCTTTCACTGCGGTCCGGGTAAAGTTCCGCCAGTGCGGCCACGCGTGCGGCATCTTCCAGCGGCAGGCGCAGATTATAATCGTGGGTGCGCTCCACGGGCTCTTTTTGCTGTTCCCAGTGTTTGGGCAAATCAGTGACCTTCATGATAACTCCTTGCAGCTACAGGCTTGAATCGCCAATAGACTTTCTCGACTGTTCCTTAGTATCGTAAGTTTACTTCGCCTCCGTCAATTCAAAAGGACGTCAATGTGACTGAGCTACATCCCGAACTCCGAGAAAACGTACGAATGCTGGGTGAACTTCTGGGCCAGAGCATACGGCGGTATCCCGGACAGGAATGCTACGAGCTGATTGAGGAAATCCGGGCGGCTGCCAAGTCCGACCGTCGCCAGGAAAGCGGGTCCGGCCAGCGACTGGTCAATCTGCTGCGCAAGTTGAGCGATGATGAGCTGCTTCCGGTGACCCGTGCTTTCAACCAGTTCCTGAACCTGGCCAACCTTGCCGAGCAGTACCATGGTATTCGTCGGAAACGCGGGCACCAGTCTGATCTGATGGTCGAATCGCTCGGGGAGGTGTTTGAGCGGCTCAAGCAAGGTGATGTCACGCCGGAGGAACTGCATCAGAGGGTGGCGGATCTGCGAATCGAGTTTGTGCTGACGGCCCACCCCACCGAGGTGGCGCGTCGCACCCTTATTATGAAATACGACGAGATGTCGGACTGCCTGGCGCGTCTGGACCATGACGACCTCATGCCTGCTGAACGGGAGGAAATCGTCAATCGCTTGTCTCAACTGGTTACCGAAGCCTGGCACACCGACGAGATTCGTCAGGAGCGACCAACCGCAGTGGATGAGGCCAAATGGGGCTTTGCGGTTATTGAAAACAGTCTGTGGCAGGCCCTGCCACAGTTTCTGAGGAGCCTGGATACGTCGCTGGAAGACGCGACCGGAAAGGGCCTTCCCCTGCAGGCATCCCCCATCCGCATTGCATCCTGGATGGGCGGTGATCGTGATGGCAATCCGAATGTCACCCACAAGGTGACCCGCCGGGTCTTCCTGCTTGGCCGCTGGATGGCAGCGGATCTCTATCTTCGTGATATTCAGGCGCTGCGGGCCGAACTGTCCATGTGGCAGGCCAGCGACGAGCTCAAGGCCGTTGTTGGTGATTCCCGGGAACCCTACCGCCATGTGCTCGCCGAACTCCGTGAGCGGCTGATCAGAACCCGGGACTGGGCAGAGGCGAGCGTCAACGGCGAGACCGCGGATGCCAACGGTATTCTCTTTGAGAACGAGGATTTCACCGGTCCCCTGGAGCTCTGTTACCGATCCCTGGTTGAGTGCGGACTCGAGGACATCGCCAATGGTCCGCTGCTGGATACCATCCGCCGGGCGCATACTTTTGGCCTGCCTTTGATTCGTCTGGACATCCGCCAGGAGGCCAGCCGCCACGCGGAGGCGGTTGCCGAAATGGTCGATTATCTTGGCCTGGGGGATTATCTGTCCTGGTCAGAACAGGAGCGCCAGGCATTCCTGGTGAAGGAACTTCAGGGCCGGCGCCCACTGGTCCCCCGAACTTGGGAGCCCTCCGAATCGGTCGGCGAGGTGCTGGCAACCTGTGAAGTGGTGGCGCAGCAAACGCCGGAAGCCCTCGGGTCCTATGTTATCTCCATGGCCAGCAAGCCCTCTGATGTATTGAGCGTGATTTTGCTGCTCAGGGAATCCGGAATGAAGTTTCCGATGCGGGTCGTGCCCCTGTTTGAGACCCTGGATGACCTGCGTGGTGCTCCAGACAGCATGTCTGCGCTGTACGAGGTTGAGTGGTATCGGGAGTATTGCCAGGGCAGGCAGGAAGTGATGATCGGCTATTCGGATTCCTCCAAGGATGCCGGCCAGCTGATGGCGGCCTGGGCCCAGTACCAGGCCCAGGAGAAACTTACCCACGTTGCCCGCCAGTATGGCGTGCATCTGACCCTGTTCCACGGCCGTGGCGGTACCGTTGGCCGTGGCGGCGGACCTGCCAACCGGGCGATACTGTCCCAGCCGCCGGGCTCGGTAAACGGCAGTTTCCGGATTACCGAGCAGGGCGAAATGATCCGCTTCAAGTTCGGTTTGCCGAGGCTGGCGGTTCAGAGCCTGACGCTCTACACCACGGCGGTTATCGAAGCTACCCTGGCCCCGCCACCACAGCCCGAAGACAGCTGGCGTGAAACCATGGACTGGCTTACCGAGCGGTCCTTGAAAGCCTACCGCGATGTGGTCCGGGAAAATCCCGACTTCGTGCCCTATTTCCGCCAGGTCACGCCGGAACAGGCCCTGGGGAAACTGGCACTCGGAAGTCGCCCGGCCCGGAGGAAGGCCACCGGCGGCGTGGAAAGCCTTCGGGCCATACCGTGGATATTTGCCTGGACCCAGATGCGGCTGATGCTGCCCAGTTGGCTGGGCAGTGACGTGGCGCTTGAAGAGGCGGCCCGGGACCACCGGCTCCCAGTATTGCGTGAGATGATGCAGGGCTGGCCGTTCTTCCGCACCTATGTGGATATGCTGGAAATGGTGCTGGCCAAGGCAGACCTGCGCATCGCCAGCTATTATGAGCAGACGCTGCTGGACGATGATCGGTTGAAAGCCCTTGGGGAGAGTCTTCGCGTGCGCCTCCAGGGTTGTATCGAGCGACTTCTGGAACTCAAGGAGCAAACGGATCTGCTGGAGGGAGAGCCCGTCTTTGCGCATTCGATGAGGGTGCGTAACCCATACACGGATCCGCTGCACTACCTTCAGGCCGAATTGCTACGGCGGGACCGGGAAAGTGAAGGCAAGGGCGAGGTGCCGGAACTGGTGGAAAGAGCACTGAAAGTCACCATGGCAGGTATCGCTGCGGGCATGCGGAATACTGGCTGACCTTGCAGCAGAATAGAAAAAAGTGCCGGGACAAGGCCGGGTAGTCTGGCCACCGACCAAGAACAAAGGGAGTAAGCTGTGGCTCTGGCTGCACGATTGGAACGTTTTCTCGCCCGCAAGGGCATCACTTATCGGGAGTTGCCGATAGATCAGGTCACCAGCCTGGATGCGGCAGTGATTGCCTCGGGGATGTCTCAGGACAGCTTTGTACAGGCCACTCTGCTGATCGACATTACCGGTGTCGTGATGGCCGTGCACAAGTTCGACAGTTCCCTGGACCCGGATGCCGTTCACCAGCTGACCGGTCGCCGTCTTCAGCCGCTGACCGCACGGCAGACCATGCGCCTGTTCAGTGACTGTGATCCCGGCTTCACCCCGCCCATCGGACAGGCTTACGAGCTGCCCGTTATCGTGGACGAGGATGTGATGCTGGCGGATCAGGTCGTGTTTTCCAGTGGCACTGATCATTCCCTGCTAGAGATGGATGGCCGATCCTTCCGTCTGGCCCTGGCCGGTGCCAGGGCGGGCCACCTGGTTATCCGGGGGCCGGGTAACGGCAACCGCGAGGCGCTGACGCTCGAGGAAGTGGCCGACAAGCTACAGAAACTTTACCGTCTGCCCCCCATGCCGGCCCTGGCGCTGCGTATTTTGCGGCTGACTGCCAACACCGATGCGACGGCTCGTGAGCTGGCAGAGCTGATCGAGTTTGATCCCAGTCTCACGGCCCAGATCATGCGTTACGCCCGTTCTGCACTGTTCAATTATCCCGGCCAGGTCAATTCGGTGCAGGAGGCGGTCACCCGTGTGCTGGGCTTCGATCGTGTGGCCCACATCGCCCTGGGCATCGCCTCCGTTCGTGCCTTTGAAGTACCCCGTCACGGCATTCTCGGCATGGACAATTTCTGGCGCCACTCCCTGTACTGCGCGTTCCTTTGCCAGATCATTGCGCCGCGATGTGGCGCCGAAAAGGGGCTGGGCTATCTCTGCGGCCTGTTGCACAACTTTGGCCTGTTGCTGGTCGGGCATCTGTTCCCGGCCGAATTTGATGAGCTCAATGAGCTTCGCGAAGCGAATCCTGAAGCCAGCATGCACTCGCTTGAGCAGCAGGTGTTCGGGCAGGGCAATGGCCAGGAAATCCTGTCGGTGGGCCATGGCGCTATTGGCGGTATCCTCCACCGTATATGGCAACTGCCTGATCCTGTGGTCAAGGCGGCTGGCGTGCATCAACAATCGGGTTACCATGGCGAGCACGAGAACTATGTTTTGATGGTACAGCTGGCCAACGCCCTGTTGAAGGACCGCGGTATTGGCGATGAATTCAATGCCGACGACGTGCCCGCTTTGCTGGAAGGCCTGGGACTGACGCCCAATGTTGTGGAAGAACTGAATGCTGAACTGGATCGTGTGGCTCCGGATCTGGACGCACTGGCCAGCTCCCTGTCATCCTGACACCCTGTCGTTATTCGCTGGGAAATACGGACTTCCGGTGCATGATACGGAGGTCGACTTTCTCTGACGTGGCTGACTTCGTATAATGCGCCTTCGCCGATTTCGGCTGACACCTGTTCCGTGCAGGAGAGGCTGTCGCAAAGGCACGGGTTTTTGCCACAGCTTTTCAAATGATAATGACTAAAACGGGAGCACAGCGTTATGCGAATCATCATGTTAGGCGCGCCGGGCGCAGGCAAGGGAACTCAGGCCCAGTTCATTACTGAACGGTTTGATATTCCCCAGATCTCCACCGGTGACATGCTGCGTGCGGCGGTGAAAGCCGAGTCCGAGCTGGGCAAGCAGGTAAAGGAAGTCATGGCAACGGGCGGCCTGGTGTCTGACGACATCATCATTGCGCTGATCGAAGAGCGTATTCAACAGCCTGATTGCAAGAACGGTTTCCTGCTCGACGGTTTCCCGCGGACCATCCCCCAGGCTGAAGCTCTGAAAGACCAGGGAATTGCCATCGACTATGTGGTCGAAATTGCCGTGGATGACGAAGAAATTGTCAGCCGTCTGTCCGGTCGCCGGGTGCACGAGGGAAGCGGTCGTATCTACCACGTGAAATACGATCCGCCCAAGGTCGAGGGTAAGGATGACCAGACCGGAGAACCGCTGGTTCAACGTGAGGACGACAAGGAAGAGACGGTTCGCAAGCGTCTGAAAATCTACCACGACCAGACTGCACCGCTGGTTGGCTACTACCAGGACTGGGCGTCGAAAGAGCCGGCCGCGGCACCGAAATACGTCCGTGTCGAGGGCGTTGGCAGTCTGGACAGCATTCGCGACCAGATCCTGTCTGAACTCAAATAAATTGGCATCCTGACCTGAGGTTTTCACACCGGTGAAACTGTTGGCACTGGATACGTCATCGGAGGGCTGCTCGGCAGCCCTTCTTGTTGATGGCGAAATCTCCGAACGCTTTGAGCTTGCCCCCAGAGGCCATACCCGGCTATTGATGCCGATGGTGCGGGAGCTTCTGGCGGAGAAGAATCTTGCTCCGGCAGAGCTTGATGCCCTGGCCTTTGCCTGCGGGCCGGGCTCTTTTACCGGTGTCAGGATCGCGACCGGTGTTGTGCAGGGTCTTGCCTGGGGGCTGGACATTCCGGTGGTGCCGGTGTCTTC
>MRWF01032059.1_pt1 | contig 25467 bp, 25 predicted proteins | sample 1013331 | NCBI WGS metagenome assembly MRWF01 (sample SAMN06117577, study PRJNA244670) | biofilm metagenome | biome: Water; feature: Cathode Biofilm; material: Biofilm; isolation source: microbial consortium enriched at the cathode of a solar microbial fuel cell | place: USA: District of Columbia ... | reverse complement strand
GAAAACCGTGCCCGTGCCCCGGGGCCGCCCTCGCCGGCCGGGCGGCCCCGGGGCACGGGCACGGTTTTCATATCCGGCAGCACGCCGGCGTCGGCCAGCACTTGGTTGGCCTCGTCGACCATGGCGCCGGCTTCGTCCATCACCACCCGCTCGAACAGTTTGAGCACGATCAGGCGGGCGCGGATATCCAGGGACAGCCGCTCCAGGCAGGCGGAGAAACACGCCGCCAGGTTGCGCGGCTCCAGGGGGTTGTTCCGTTCGGTGACGTCGACCTTGCTCTCGAACAGGTACTCGAGGCGGTGCTGGAAGGCGCGCAGGGCCTCGTCGTGGCCCTTGCGGGCGCGGCGGGCCAGGTTGTCCAGGGCGACAGTGGTTTCCAGCTCTTCGTGTTTGACCAACGCCAGGTCTTCCACCGCCACCTTGCCGGTGGCGCGCTCCCGGTCGTCCGGGGTGCGGGCGCTGTCCTGGAACAGATTGCCCAGCGCCTGCCGGAAGCCGGTCTCCAGGGCGCCGCGCTGCAGGCGCAGCTCGCGCATGGCATCGAAGTAGCGGTCGCGCTCGCTGTCGGTCTCTTTCTCGGCCAGATCGAACAGGGTGTCGTCGGCGCCGTCGAGCATGTCCGCCAGCAGTCCGCCGGCGCGCTCGGTAATGCGGTCACGCACGCGCTCAAGCGGCCTGGGCAGGCTCAGCGCGCGGCCTTTACCGCCTTCCAGCGGCTTGAGGCGGGTAACTTTGGACATGGCACACACCTTGGCGGCGACAAACGTGAACTACGAAGCCTACTACGACTTTCCGTACGAAGAGTACCTTAGCACCGCCCTGTGCCGAGAAGTTTGAACCAATCCGCGATTCGGGGAATATCTGGTAACACCGTACAAAGAACCGCGATCGGACTCAATCTGAACCGCTTCCCCTCACCGGTCAATTTCCCTACTCTGGCTATTTTACGGTTGACGGGGCGTGAAGGGCATGACCGAATTTGTTGACCTCCTAAAACAGATCAGCGGCCTGCTGTGGGGCTGGCCGGCGCTGATCCTGATCGCCGGCACCGGCATCTACCTGACCATCCGCCTGACGTTCCTGCCGATCCGCCGGCTGGGCTTCGGCTTCCGCCAGATCGTGGCGCCGGCCACCGGGGTGGGCACCATCGGCGCCGGCGCGGCGCTGGCCACCTCGCTGTCGGCCACCATCGGTACCGGCAACATCGTCGGCGTGGCCACCGCGATCCACTCCGGCGGCCCCGGCGCGCTGGTGTGGATGTGGCTGATCGCCCTGGTGGGCATGGCCACCAAATACGCCGAGGCGGTGCTCGCCGTGCACTACCGGGAAAAAGACAGCCTCGGCCAGTACGTGGGCGGCCCGATGTACTACATCCGCAAGGGGCTGGGCGAGAACTGGGCCTGGCTGGCGCTGCTGTTCGCGGTGTTCGGCATGTTCGCCGGCTTCGGCATCGGCAACACCGTGCAGGCCAACTCCGTGGCCCACGGCCTCAACGACAGCTTCGGCGTGCCCACCTGGGCCACCGGCCTGACCCTGGCGGTGCTGGTGGGCCTGGTGGTGCTGGGCGGCATGAAGCGCATCGCCAAAGTGGCCACCTTCATCGTGCCGTTCATGGCGCTGACCTACCTGCTGGCCGGCCTGTTCGTGCTGGCCGACCACGCCAGCGCCCTGCCCGCCGCCATCGCTCTGTGTTTCAACGACGCCTTCACCGGCACCGCCGCCGCCGGGGGCTTCGCCGGCGCCGCCGTGAAAGAGGCGATCCGCTTCGGCATGGCGCGCGGCATCTTCTCCAACGAAGCGGGCCTGGGCAGCGCGCCCATCGCCCACGCTTCCGCGCACACCGACCACCCCGCCCGCCAGGGCAGCATCGCCATGCTCGGCACCTTTATCGACACCATCGTGGTATGCTCCGTCACCGGTTTGGCCATCGTCGCCACCGGTGCCTGGACCAGCGGCGAGGAAGGCGCGCCGCTCTCCGCGCTGGCGTTTTCCAGCACCTTCGGCACCCTCGGCAACGTGGTGGTGGCCTGCGGCCTGGCGGTGTTCGCCTTCACCACCCTGCTGGGCTGGAGCCTCTACAGCGAGCGCTGCACCCAGTACCTGTTCGGCGACAAAGCCCTGCTGCCCTTCCGGATAGTCTGGGTGCTGGTGGTGCCGGTGGGCGCCATCGTCGGGCTGGACCTGGTGTGGGCCCTGGCGGACATCATGAATATTCTAATGGCGGTGCCCAACCTGATCGCGCTGCTGCTGCTGGCGCCGGTGGTGGTCCGCCTGAGCAACGAGTTCTTCAAAACGAATGGATAAAGACAGCACCCTGCCCGACTACATCGGCGACCACCTGACCCGCGCGGTCGCCTTCGCCCTGGAAGAAGACCTGGGCGACGGCGACCTCACCGCCGGCCTGATCGCCGCGGACGACACCGCCACCGCCACCATCCTCACCCGCGAGGACGCGGTGCTGTGCGGCACCGCCTGGGCCGAGGAAGTGTTCCGCCAGCTCGGCGGCGTGAGCCTGGAATGGCACGCCCGGGACGGCGACCGGCTGGCCGCCGGCGACGTGTTCTGCACGCTCACCGGCAACACCCGGCGCATCCTCACCGGCGAACGCACCGCCCTGAACTTCCTGCAGACCATGATGGCCACCGCCACCACCGCGCGCCGCTACGCCGACGCCGTGGCCGGCACCCGCGTGACCGTGCTCGACACCCGCAAAACCCTGCCCGGCCTGCGCGCCGCGCAGAAATACGCGGTGCTGTGCGGCGGCTGCCAGAACCACCGGGTGGGCCTCTACGACGCCTTCCTGATCAAGGAAAACCACATCACCGCCTGCGGCTCCATCACCGCCGCCATCCGCGCCGCCCGCGAACAGGGCCCCGGCAAGAAGATCATCATCGAGGTGGAAAACCTGGACGAACTGCGCGAAGCCGCCGCCCTCGCCCCGGACCAGATCATGCTGGATAACTTCACCCCGGAAATGCTGAAAACCGCCCTCGACCTGGCCGGGCAGAGCGCCCTGGAAGTCTCCGGCAACCGCACCCTGGACGACGTCAAAAACCTGCCCGGCGCCCGCGACCTGTTCCTGTCCTCCGGCGCGCTCACCAAGCATGTACAGGCCATCGACCTGTCGCTGCGGCTCGGCTAAGGGCAGGCCCCTACCGGCAATCAATGCTCGGCTGCCAATGGGTTCTGGACTTCCCCAACGCGAAGCTGCTTGATTACCGTCAGCAGGAGAAAGACCTCGCCGGCAGCGACAACCCCTTCGGCCTGGTCACCCTGGCTCATGGCGCTGCCGCCGCACCTGGAACAAAGCCTGCGGCAACGCCTTACCGCCATCGAAGGAGAGAAACACATGCAATACGTTACCAGCTTCGAACGCCTCGCTAAGCAGGACGGCGTGCAGCAAGGCCAAGTCGAGCTGTTGATCCGCCAGCTCACGCATCGCTTCGGCCCTTTGCCAGACGAGGTACGCCCACGCCTGGAGCGAGCCACGCCCGCGGAGATTGAAACCTTGGCCGACCGCATACTGGAGGCCAACTCGCTGGAACAGGTTTTCGAGCGCAACTAACCAGGGGGGCGCGTTTAGTCGAGCTCATGAGTGCGAAGGGCCAGTTTTTCCTTCTTGAATTGCTTGATCTCACTGATGCCGTCAAGAATCTCCGCGCCGAGGTTTCTGCCACTCATTACGACATCACGCTCATCGCCCTCCCACTACCATTGGCATAATATGCCAATGGCGATATGCTACGACAAACCGTCCCGACAGGAGCCTTTCCATGCCGACACGCAACGTCGTGCTTAGCGATTCTCAACATGCCTTGGTCGAACGCCTGGTGCAGTCAGGTCGCTATCAAAATGCCAGCGAGGTGCTGCGTGAAGGCCTTCGCATTATCGAGCAACGCGACCAGCGGGAAGCGGTCAAGCTTCAGGTCCTGAAAGAGGCAGCCGCCAAAGGCTGGGCGGATATTGGCGCCGGCCAGTACGACGATGTGGCGGACGACCAGCTTGATGACTACATCGGCCAACTGGGGCTGGCCGCCACTCGGGATCAAACGGCGAATTAAGTGCATTATCGGCTTTCCGCCGCGGCGCGAGCGGACATCATCGACATTCTGGCCTGGACTCACGAGCAGTTCGGAGAAGCGGCCAGAAAGCGTTACGAGGCGCTCATCGTGACCGGGCTGCGCGATATTGCCCACCAGCCCGCCAGACCAGGCAGCCTGGAGCGGCCCGAGCTGGGCGAGGAGGTTCACTCCTGGCACTTGGCGTTGAGCCGGGACCGGGCTCGGATGGACACCGGTATCGTGCGACGCCCCCGACATTTCCTGATCTACCGCCGGCTGGACAGTGAGTGCGTTGTCGTCGGGCGCGTACTGCACGACGCCATGGAATTGGCACACCATCTCGACCCTGATCAGGTCTGGGAGTAACGGCCTCGCTACCGCGCCAGAATCGCGCCAAGGTGCTGAGAAAATCGGGCCACATCGGCAACTAGCCCGGATCACCTAAACGCCGGCTAAGGCTCTGACAGCTCATGAGAAGCAAAACGCAAGACCTGACCCCGCCCGCTCTCTCCGTAAGGGCCATCTTTCACACGTAAGGCTCTACCGGTTAACTTTGAAGGACCGATCTAGCGAGGCGGAATGAAATGCGCCTGACTACCGAGCAAATTAAGGTCATAAAGCAAACGGTTGCCGAGGTTTTCGGCGACGACGCCGAGGTGCGTCTGTTCGGATCCCGTCTGAATGACCGGATCGGCGGCGGCGATATTGACCTTCTCATCTCATTGCCGCACGTCTGTAAGGACAGGCTAAGTAAGGAGCTGCGGCTGACCGCCCGCCTACAGCTACGCCTTGGCGACCAGCCCTTCGATGTGCTCGTTGTCGATCCAGAGGTAACACTCAATCCCGTACACGCCCACGCCATCGAAACGGCACGCGCCCTATGAGCAGTCGCAAACCCTGGGCCGATTCACTGCCCCTGGACGTCTATGCATGAATACATGCGCGACGCCGCCGGCTCACCATCCATGAGAGCCGGCTACCTGCCAGCCTCTCTTAAGCCCTGATCACCCTCGCCGCCCTGCTCACCACCGCCTGCGCCTCATCCAAACGCGTGGTGGTGGACAAGCAAGGCATCGACGAAGCCCAATACCAGCAAGACCTCACCGACTGCCGCGCCGTCGCCGACGAAGTCAGCACCGGCCGCGACGCCGCCGAAGGCGCCGCCGGCGGTGCCATCATCGGCGGCATCCTGGGCGCCATCTTCGGCAACTCCAGCACCGCCGGACGCATGGCCGGCGGCGGCGCCGTAATCGGTGCCGCCGGCAAAGCCGGGGACGCGGAGCAGGAGAAGAGCCAGGTGGTTAAGAACTGTATGCGCGGGCGGGGTTATCGGGTGTTGAACTGACCACCATGACCTGAAATCACTGACGTCTTTTTCAGAGGAGGCTGACAGCCATTCCGGGCCTCTTAATGACACCCTGGCTCCTCAGCGTATGGAGGCAGCCAGTGACAACAACAGAAGAATCCCAGCAAGACGACTACGACTCGCCCTGGAAAGAAGCCATCGAGATAATGCTGGCCGATTTCATGGCGTTCTATTTTCCCGATGCCTGGCAGGCGATCGACTGGCAACAACCCCACCGCTTCCTGGATCAGGAGCTTCAGAAGATTTTGCCGGAGTCCGGCACCGGGCGGCGCGTCGTCGACAAACTGGTGGAAGTAGCCCTGGTGCAGGGCGGCGACCAATGGATCCACCTGCACATCGAGATCCAAAGCAGTCGTGAATCCGACTTCGCCGAACGCATGATGATTTACCACTACCGCATCTTCGACCGGTTCCGCCGGCCTGTGGCCAGCCTGGCCGTGCTGGCCGACAATCAGCCCGGCTGGCGGCCCGGCCCCTACCGGCAGTCGATGCTCGGCTGTCACTGGATTCTGGACTTCCCCAACGCGAAGCTGCTCGACTATCGTCGGCAAGAGAAAGACCTCGCCGGCAGCGACAATCCCTTCGGCCTGGTCACCCTTGCTCATCTTCGCACCCAAGGCACCCGCAACCAGAGCGCGCGGCGCTACCGCGCCAAATACCGCCTGATTCGGTTGCTCTATGGCAAGGGATGGGCGAAAAGCCGTATTATTCAACTGTTACGCATCATCGACTGGCTCATGGCGCTGCCGACGCACCTGGAACAAAGCCTGCGGCTCCGCCTCACCGCCATCGAAGGAGAGAGTCACATGCAATACGTTACCAGCTTCGAGCGCCTCGCCCGGGAAGAAGGCGTACAGGAAGGCGTTCAGAAAGGCATTGAAAAGGCGCGTTTCAAGACTGCTCGCAATTTAATCGCGGAAACAGACATGGACGACGCCACTATTGCCGAGCTCACCGACCTGACGGAAGACCAAGTGCGCTTGCTTCGCTCGGCCTGACGTATGCAATACGTCACCAGCTTCGAACGCGCTTCTCAAAAGATACCCCTTTCGCCAACACAGCCCGATAAGCAATTAAACGCATAAAAAGTAGCCCAGCGAGTTATTCCAATCAAGACCGCGACCGGGCAAACCGCAAGGTCCAGCGCTACTGCCAGGCCCCTCACCTTCCGAACCCAGCCGTGCTATAAAAGGTCCAACGCAATGAAGCACCGGCCAACCCGGCAAGGAGGCACCATGCACCGCATCGCCCTGATCACCCTCGCCGCCCTGCTCACCACCGCCTGCGCCTCATCCAAGCGCGTGGTGGTGGACAAGCAAGGCATCGACGAAGCCCAGTACCAGCAAGACCTCACCGACTGCCGCGCCGTCGCCGACGAAGTCAGCACCGGCCGCGACGCCGCCGAAGGCGCCGCCGGCGGTGCCGTGATCGGCGGCATCCTGGGCGCCATCTTCGGCAACTCCAGCACGGCCGGACGCATGGCCGGCGGCGGCGCCGTCATCGGTGCGGCCGGCAAAGCCGGGGACGCGGAGCAGGAAAAGAGCCAGGTGGTTAAGAACTGTATGCGGGGGCGGGGTTATCGGGTGTTGAATTAAATGACGACATCTAAGCGAAGAAAAGTAGTCACCGTGGCGGTTTTGTGCTTGGTGTGTGCGGCCAGTTTCACAGCCGTAGCGTGGCATTTTTCTGAGCTCACGCCGGCTACAGTCGCTCACGCAGGAGGAGCCTATAAGGGGAATCTCTACACAAACAGCATGGAGGCACTGGATAATAGTTATAGAAAAGGGTTTCGGCACTTCGAACTTGATTTATTAGTCAACCAGGAGGGAAATATAGTATGTGGTTACCACTCAAAAAAAGGGACGAGAAATGATCCCGGAACCACACCCTGCACCGGGAAACTTTTACAGGATTGGCTCCTCGCCAGACCAGGCACATCAATTATAACCGACACCAAAGGTTCAACAAAACAGCTCTATAAAGCAATATTAAAAATGTCCGAGCCAGTAAAGGAGCAAATAATCGTGCAAACATATAAAAAAAGCGATTATAAAGCAGCAAAAATATTTGGTTTTGATCGACTATATCTTTCTTTTTACAGGCACCCGGATAAAGAAGAAGAAAACATCGCACTATTAAAAGAAAGGCAAAGAGATTTTGAAGCTGTCGTTATACCCCATAGAAAAATACTCACGACAGGCACGAAGATCCGGGGCTTGATCGAAAAGCACACAGATATATATATACACACTATAAATGACAGAGATACAAAGAGGAGGATACAAAAGAAATACAAATACGGCGTCTATACAGACACCCTCACTCCCTAAGCGTCGATATAAATTCTGAAAACTCTCTCTTTACCCCATACCCTTCACACTCAGTAGCGCTGTCGCATCGATTTAATATTCTTTTACCCCTATCCAGGACGTAAACGGCATCAAAGTCATTACCAAAATAAATAAAATGATAGCGAGATAAAAAAGCAAAAGACTTTGATTTTTCAAACTTCCTAACCCACTCGCTTTTCATTACGGCAAATTTTCCGTCGTCGCCGATTTCGTACGATTCAACAGCTATATCTGACAGCACTTCTTCGAGCTCCTTGGAGCTCAGGTCAACAACACCTGAAAGAAAAGAAAAGGAAAGACCCGTCTCCATAAAGATCCAGCGACTCGACGTATCCTCTAGCGCGTTCAAAGCAACACTACCCAGGCCAAGCTTACAAAGCTGTCCACAAAATTTCGAATACTTGGAAGGTAGAGGCTTATCTAAGTACTCAAATATGGTGGGATAAATATCCGGTAAAGTCGCCAGATTTGAATCAGCCCCTTTATTGACCACTTCGCCGTCCTCGAAGACCGAGACGGAAAGCAGCACTTCGGTCTGATCTCGCCGGAGCAGTGAGCTCCCATGGCCCGATGAAGTAAACCAAATTTCTTCACCAACATCGGTACCGTCAACATCTGCGAACACATGATTACTCTTATCGTTAGCTTTCAAGGACTCGCCATGGTCAGAAAATATAATGACGATAGCATTATCTAGGGCTCCAGAAGCATGCAGAGAATTCATAACCTCAGAAAACTGTTGGTCAAGCCGGCCAAGCAATGCTTTGTGCCAATGCGAGCCTCCATCGGCCCTTGAGAAATCTGAGACATTATATGGGTAATGGGCCAGGCAAAGGTGCAAGGCAAAAAAAAGCGGCCTACCATTCACTCTTTCAATAGCATTTCCAACGCTTTGGGAGAAGCGTTCTGGCATATAGATATCGTCATATGCACGATTATTATTGATAAAGGGTAAGAGACCGGACAGGCCGGGGATAGAGTGAATAAAATTAACAGAGGCTAACGTCCGGAACTTATCGATAAAAAAATCGGCGGCACCAGCATCCGGGCCTATAACTTCGTCAAACCCCCAGTCTTTACCCACCATGCTGAACCGTCTTTCGTCGATAGCATAAATGGAATAATAGCCATCGAGCACAGCAGGCAATGATAAATCCTTAACATCTCTGGCAGCCTCAACCAGATTAAAAGTAACCTCGGAGTCTCTTGGGAGCAAGCCAGTGAGAATCGATGTCCAGGCAGGATAGGTTCTTGCCAATGGCGTATAGGCGTTTTCATAAACCATGCCACCGTTAAAGTAGTGATGCAGAACCGGCATCACATTTGAAAAGTCACGCTCATTATGGAAATGCCGCGGAGAAACAGAATCCACTCCAAGCAGAATGATATTTTTTCTACCTTCTCCTTTATATTCCTCGTTAGCACTGTGAAAAGAGGCCGCCAGAATCGGAAGAGAGACTAAAGCAACGCCATATACGAGGATTCCACGAAGATGCAGACTGACAACTATTCGAATGGCTGAAAAGGCTCCCATCAGAGTGATGAGGCCCGCTAGGCCGAAAAGGACGTAGGCCAGACTAGGCGAGAGGTCTAGAAGGCGGCCGACAGGAGAATAGGGGAAGACTAAGGACGAATAAGCAATTAAGGAAAACTTAACAAGCAGGTAATAACAAACGAATAGCGCTAATCTGGACATGTCGCCTTTTCTGCTGCCCACAGCGAGCCAACAGATAAAAGCGATGAGCAATTCAAATAGAACCAGAAGGAAAAAAAAACAAAGGACCGGCAATATCAGATAACGGAAAGAATCAGTATTTTTTAATGGATCAAACCTAGAATCGACATTGAAACATAGATCTACGCTAAGAAAAAATTCAAAAAGCAGCGTAAACGTGACAACAACGAACGCCGCACTATTCTTCATAAAAAAAGGAGGTGCAAGGCACCTCCTTTTCCTGCCGAAGAACTTACTGACAGCCAGAAGGCAAGTACTTAGCGTCAATCGGCGAACCACCACCTGGGGCACATTGCCAGTCAGTGATCGCGTCGCTAGTTACCGTGGGACTAACCGTAAAAGTCGCGCCCTGGATCGCACTATTAACTGGTGCTGCCGACTTCATCGTTACAGTAATGATACCACTGTCGTCGTGAGTAATTTGGCTAGTATAGCGACCACCATCAGTATTATCGTAGCGACTGGCTGCGGGCCACGCGCCTTGAGTCACATGGTATTCAGAAAGAGAGGTTTTCATTGCGCCCGCTCCGGCGAGCCCCTCAGAAACTTGTGACCGAGCCACGTAATCCTGATAAGCAGGAATCGCTACAGCCGCCAGGATACCGATGATCGCAACCACGATCATCAGTTCGATAAGAGTAAAACCCTTCTGCACTTGTTTCATTTCAGCTTCTCCAGACTCGAAACTTTATTATGTGCTCACCCCCGAGGCGAGCGCCTGCACCGGACATATGCAGCTATTGGGCCAACTTTCACGCGCCGGATTTGCGGCATTGGAGGCCACTTCTTGTACCAAGTCACTGCCGTTTTTTGTCAGGCGCTGACATAGAGCGTCACCTCTTGTGACCCTTTATGACCAAATCCGTCAGTTCAGGTGTCAATACAACTAACGGAGCCAACCCCTTGATCGCAGGCTCTTTACAGCCGCCGGGAAGGCTGCCAATCTGCTTCGGGGGTAAGTATAAATAACCATGATCACTTCTTATGAATAGTTCCGCAGCGTCTTTAAGCGGCCTGGCCCGCCGTCTTGTAAAGGAAGGCCACCTTTCCATGGAAGCGGCGCAGACCGCCGCCGCCGAAGCGCGGCAGGCGAGGGTCGCTCTGGTTCACCATCTGGTGGCGGGCGGCCATGTTAGTGCCGCCGTGGTGGCGCGTTCCGCTGCGGAGGAGTTCGGCGATCCGCTGATTGATCTGAACACCTTCTCTAAAGAGATGATGGTCAAGGACATCGTCGACCCCAAGCTGATCACCAAGCACACCATTCTGCCGCTGCTGCGGCGCGGCAGCCGTTTGTTCGTGGCGGTGTCCGACCCTACCAACTTGCCGGCCCTGGAAGAGATCCGCTTTAACACCGGCCTGAATGTGGAAACGGTGATCGCGGAGGACGACAAGCTGCGGCGCTGGATTGATCAGCTGGAGTCCGAGCAGGAAGGTAAGGCGTTCGACAATCTGGATGACGATCTGGACAACCTGGAGACCGCCGATACCGATGCCGTGCCGAGCGGTGGCGAAGACGCCTCTGCGGGCTCCGACGACGCGCCCATCGTGCGCTTCGTCAACAAGCTGCTGCTAGACGCCATCAAGGGAGGCGCCTCGGACCTTCACTTCGAGCCCTACGAGAAGACCTACCGGGTACGCTTCCGTCAGGACGGCATTCTAGAGACAGTGGCCAAGCCACCGGTCACCACGGCTAGCAAGCTGGCCGCCCGCCTGAAAGTGATGGCGCGGATGGACATTTCCGAGCGCCGGGTGCCCCAGGACGGCCGGATCAAGCTGAAGATATCCAAGAGCCGGGCCATCGACTTCCGGGTCAACACCTGCCCCACCCTCTATGGCGAGAAGATCGTGCTGCGGATCCTGGACGCGGAAAGCGCCAAGATGGGCATTGATCACCTGGGTTACGAGGAAGACCAGAAGAAGATGTACATGGATGCCCTGAGCAAGCCTCAGGGCATGATTCTGGTTACCGGCCCCACCGGTTCGGGCAAGACGGTCTCTCTTTACACTGGTGTGAACATCCTCAATACCCCGGAGCGCAATATCTCCACCGCGGAAGACCCGGTGGAGATCAACCTGGAGGGGGTTAACCAGGTCAATGTGAACCCCAAGCAGGGCATGGAGTTCTCCACCGCATTGCGTGCCTTCCTGCGCCAGGATCCGGACATTATCCTGGTGGGGGAAATCAGGGACTTAGAGACCGCTGAGATTGCGGTGAAGGCGGCGCAGACCGGCCACCTGGTGCTCTCCACACTGCACACCAACAGCGCCCCGGAGACGCTGACCCGGCTGCGCAATATGGGCGTGCCGTCGTTCAATATCGCCACTTCCGTGATTCTGATTATCGCTCAGCGACTGGCCCGGCGGTTGTGCGAGCACTGCAAAGAGCCGGTGGATGTGCCCAGGCAGTCGCTGGTTGAGATGGGTTTCACGGACGAGGACATCCAATCCGGGTTTACTGTGTACGGCCCCAGTGGCAAAGGCTGCGAGAAATGCAAAGGCGGCTACAAGGGGCGCGTGGGGGTTTACGAGGTAGTCCGCATCACCGACGGCATTGCGCGTATCATCATGGAGGAAGGCAATTCCATCCAGATCGCCGACCAGTGCCGCAAAGAGGGGTTCAACGATCTGTACCGTTCCGGCCTGATCAAGGTCATGCACGGCGTCACCAGTCTTGAGGAAGTGAGCCGGGTGACCAGCGGGCACTAAACTATTATCGGTTTCGGCGGGTCAGGGTTTCAACTATGGCAAAAACAGCGACAGCACAAAAACCGGCGACCTTCACCTATGAAGGTATCGACCGCAAAGGCAGCCGGGTTAAAGGGGAAATCACCGGCAAAGGACCGGCGCTGGTGCGCGCCGAGCTGCGTAAGCAGGGTATTCAGGCCAAGAAGGTGGTGAAGAAGCGCGAAATAGCCCTTGGCGGCAAGAAAAAGATCAAGCCCATGGATATCGCGCTGTTTACCCGCCAGATGGCGACGATGATGAAAGCCGGCGTCCCGCTCGTTCAGGCTTTTGAGATCGTATCCGATGGTCTGGAAAACCCATCCATGCGTGACGTGGTACTGAAACTGAAAACTGACGTAGAGAGCGGCAACAACTTTGCCGGGGCGCTGCGTCAACATCCACGGCTATTTGACGACCTCTACTGCAGTCTCATTGAGTCCGGTGAAGCCTCCGGCTCCCTGGAGACCATGCTGGACCGCGTGGCACTCTATAAAGAAAAGACCGAGGCGTTGAAACAAAAGATTAAGAAAGCTGTGAAGTACCCCATTGCCGTTATCTGTGTGGCAGTGGTTGTTACCGGTATTCTTTTGGTAAAAGTAGTTCCTACGTTTCAAGAGCTTTTTGAAGGGTTTGGTGCCGAACTGCCAGCCTTCACGCAGTTCGTTATTAGCTTATCCGAAGGCCTCCAGTCCAACTTTTTGATAGTACTGATCGTTGGCGCGACCCTAATTATAGGCTTCACCGAAGCACGCAAACGCTCGCAAGCCTTCCATAATGCCGTAGACCGAGCGTTGCTGCGGATCCCGGTGGTTGGAACAATCACGCATAAAGCCACAGTCGCTCGTTTCGCTCGCACGCTTTCCACCACGTTCGCTGCCGGTGTGCCCCTGATCGAGGCACTAGATGCTTGTGCCGGCGCCACCGGTAACGTGGTTTATCGCAAGGCAGTGCTTCAAGTTAAAGAGGATGTGGCCACTGGCCAACAACTCCAGTTCGCCATGCGCTCTACCGGGGTATTTCCAGCCATGGCCTTGCAGATGACCGCCATCGGTGAGGAATCCGGCGCGCTCGACACCATGCTTAGTAAAGTCGCCACTTACTATGAAGACGAAGTGGATAACTTGGTGGATGGCCTGACCAGTATGCTGGAGCCAATGATCATGGCCATCCTGGGAGTGCTGATCGGCGGGTTGATCATCGCCATGTACTTGCCCATCTTCCAACTCGGCAACGTGGTCTAAGCGGTGCTATCTCTCGACTACCTAGCGGCCAACCCGGCCGCCCTGATTCTGGTTTGCGTGCTGTTCGGCCTGCTGGTGGGCAGCTTCCTGAATGTAGTGATCCACCGTATTCCCAAGATGATGGAGGCCTCCTGGCGCCAGGAGGCGCGCGAGTTGCTGGAGCAGCCCGCGCCCAAAGGGGAAGAGACCCCGCCCATCTTCAACCTGGTAACGCCCGGCTCCCACTGCCCGCACTGCAACCACCGCATCCGCTGGTACGAGAACGTGCCGGTGGTGAGCTGGGCGCTGCTCAAGGGCCGCTGCAGCGGCTGTAAGGCGGCGATCAGCAAGCGTTATCCGATCATCGAGCTGCTTACCGCCCTGGTGGCGGGCCTGTGCGCCTGGCGCTTCGGCTACGATCCCTGGTTGATCTTCATGCTGTACGGCAGCTTTACGCTGCTGGCCCTGGCGGTGATTGATCTGGATACCACCCTGTTGCCGGACGATCTCACCTATCCGCTGCTGTGGGCGGGCCTGCTGGCGGCGGTGCTGGGCATCTCCCCGGTGAGCCTGTCCGACGCGGTGATCGGGGCCATGGCCGGCTATCTGGCGCTGTGGAGCCTGTACTGGGTGTTCAAGCTGCTCACCGGCAAGGAGGGCATGGGCTACGGCGACTTCAAGCTGCTCGCCGCCCTGGGCGCCTGGCTGGGCTGGCAGTATCTGCCGGTGGTGGTGCTGCTCTCCTCCGTGGTGGGCCTGGTGTTCGCGGTGTCGATGATGCCCAGCGGCAGTGTGAAGCGGGATCAGGGGATTCCGTTCGGGCCCTATCTGGCGATCGCCGGGTGGATCGCGTTGCTTTGGGGTGAGGCGATCGTGAGCTCCTACCTGGGGCTGTTTAACCTCGGGTAGCGGTCAATCCCACCGAACGCGCTTCTCTGGTATCCTGCCGGCCGGCTTTGCCGGCCTTTCGCGGGCTGGGCCCGCTCCCACAAGGCCCGTTCCCACAAACACGCTCAGATTGCGGAGTCCCTATGTTTGTTGTCGGCCTGACCGGCGGTATCGGCAGCGGCAAGACCGCGGCCACGGATCATCTGGCGCGGCGCGGTGTGACCATTGTCGATGCGGACCTGGCGTCGCGGGCGGTGGTGGCGCCGGGCGAGCCGGCGCTGGACGCTATCGTCGACCGGTTCGGCGCGGTGCTGCAGGACGACGGCAGCCTGGACCGCCGGGCGCTGCGCGATATCGTGTTCAGCGACGAGCAGGCGCGCCGCGATCTGGAGGCGATCACCCACCCGGCCATCGGCCGTGAGCTCTACCGGCAGATCCACACCAGCGATTCGCCCTACACGGTGCTGGTGTCGCCGCTGCTGCTCGAGGGTAGCCAGAAAGAGATGGTGCACCGTATCCTGGTGATCGACGTGCCGCCGGAGCTTCAGGTGGCGCGCACCGTGGCGCGGGACACCGTGCCCGAGGCGCAGGTGCAGGCGATCATGCGCGCCCAGATGGACCGCGAGCGCCGGCTGGCGGCGGCCCACGACGTGGTGGAGAACCACGGCCCGCTGCGGCACCTGCATGAGCGGCTCGACGCCTTACATGAAACGTATTTGGAACTCGCGCAACGACATGGCGGATAACGAACAGCCCACCCGTATTTACCCCTGCCCGCAATGCCGGAAACCCTCACGCTGGGACGATAACCCCTGGCGGCCGTTCTGCTCGGAGCGCTGCAAGCTGATCGACCTGGGCGACTGGGCGTCGGAGCGCCACGCGATTCCCGGCGAGCCCACCGACCCGATGGACGATTTCGATAATCTGAGCTGAGGGGCGGTGCTTTAGATCCGAAACTCAGGTCGCAACCTGGCCCAATGTTCGATCAAGCGCTCCTTGTGCTCCGGTACCATAGGCAGCGTCCCGAGCAAATGGGGCCAGGTCGCGCGCGCGTTGTCCACCACTCCGCGTACGGCGCCCAGCACCTGTTTTTCGTCCAGCCCGGTTTTTTCGGCGAAGCGCCGCCAATGATCCAGGGAAAAATCGTAGTAGTGCTTGTTCTTCGCCAGATTCAACGCCAGACCATCCTCCCCTTCCACATACACCTGAGTGAACAGAAGATCGTAGGCCGGGGCCAGAATCGGTGTGCGCCGGTCCGGATAGAGCAGGCTCCAGTTTTTGAGGTGGGCGTCGCCGTTGGCAAGCAGGATATTGACCATCAAACGCTGAACATAGTCCCGAAGGCCCTGGGCCGGGTTCAGTAACTCGGCATCGAGAATGCGCCCCAGGGTTTCATAGTTGGTGCGCCCGTATTTGTCGTTGGCGCGCACGTTCATCACCTGAGCCAGGTCCTCCATATGGGTTTTCCCCCCGCCGGCTCGATCAAAGCGCCGAATCGCGTAGGCCCATTGTTCGTCCGGCGGCAAACTGAGCGCGGGCAGCCCCTCCAATTGTTCCAGGGGCACCAGCTCAATCTCTGGAATGGGGATACCCGCGGCTTCTGCCAATCGCATGACACTGAATTCATTAACCGGGACGAACGGGTGCGAAACGGAGGGTGTCTTCACGATCCAGTCGCCGGGCTCCTGCGGGTGTAGCAGGGTGTAACGCCCACCATGGCGTTTCATGGAGAACTTCATCTGCACGCCGGCCAGGGAAAATCCTTTACCCTCCGCCGACTCGGTCGGTGGATCCGCCAGCGCCTCACGATCAAACCCTTGCAAGGCGATGTCCGGAATTTCCTGGCCTGATAACGGCGCGGCGCTCACCGCGCCGGGCAGATCAGCGCCCAACGCCGCCAGTATCGGAAACTCATTGTCGCTGTGAACTTTCAGTCGGCTGGCCACCAGACCCCGTAAAGCGCCTTCCGGCAATAGATTGGAGAACCAGGGTGGCAACCGATGCCTGCTCCGCTGTGATAGCGGCGGTCCTTCGTCAAGCATGCGATTAAACGCCAACCCCAAGGTGGGACGCGCCGGTCCCATGGCGACGTACTCAGGCGCGAAAGTGAACGCATTTCGCCCGCCTCGATCCCCGGCCAGGTAGCCGACCCGCGTATCGTGCAGACGAATGTCGAGTACTTGGACGGCCTCAGTCATCGTCCCGGACCTCGAGGTCGGTGTAAGGGCTGAACGCCTCGTCGTCGAAGGTATCTACTTTTCGATCATACCGAGCGTCAGCAGGCGCAGCATTCAACAGGGCCTGTACTTCGGCGAGCCGATCACGAGGGACCACCACCAGCGCCGCCCCCAGCGCCTTGACCAGCTTTTCCAGCGTGGAAAGGCGGACGTCTTGCCCGCCTTCTATGCGAGCAATATGAGGTTGTTTCAGACCGGTCAGCGGCTCCAGAGCCCGCTGCTCCATACGCAGGCGTTTACGAAGCGCCGCGACCTGTTTGGCTACCGGGAGCAACATCATCAGATAACTCCAGCGTTATACGATGGTCAATTTATATCACTTTAGTTATTCCGGGTTCAATAAATAACTTATCCGTTATTTATCCAAAAAGCACGGATACCGGCGAGGCCGTAAGCGCCGTGATGGAGCGCTGTGTCCAGGTCTTGCGGGGTGACGCCGCCGAGGGCGTAGAACACCAGCGGCTTGCCTTCCACCAGGGCGCGGAAGCGGTCCCAGCCCAGGGGCTGGGCGTCCGGGTGCGTGGGGGTGGCGTGGACCGGGGAGAGGGTGGCCATTTGCGCGCCCCACTCTACCGCTTGGGCGATTTCCTGTTCGTTGTGGCAAGAGGCTGAGAGGATGCCTTGGAAGTTTTGGAGGGCCTCTTCAAGGTCTCTGGGATCCTGCCGGGCGCTTCGCGCCCTTTCGCGGGCTGGGCCCGCTCCCACAGAGGCCCGCTCTCGCAAGAGCCCGCTCCCATCAAGGCCTGTCAGGTGGAGGCCGAAGGCGTGTTCGCGGGTGGCGAGGTGGGCGTCGTCGCGGATCCAGAAGCGGACGCCGCGCTCGCGGCAGCGGGCGGCGAGCTCGGGGAGTGTGTCGCTTTGCGACCATTGCCGCAGGTAGAGGCCCTGGCTGTCGGGGTCGAGCCGGTCGATGCCGGCGAGTACGTCCTGGTAACCGAGCCCTTCCGGGGGAATCACCAGTTGCCGGGGCAGTTTGAGGGCGGTGACCACCGGTTGGTTGGCGGCGGGGAACTGGCGGCTGGAAAGCTCGTGCAGCGGCACCCATTCCACCGGCTGGCCTTCGCGGCCGTGGGGCTCGCCGGTGTAAGCGGTTACTTCGCGGAAATGCAGCGTCACGCGCAGGTCCGGGTAGCGGTGGCGCACGGTCATAAAGGGCTGGGAGCGTACCGCTTTCATGCCCAGTTCCTCGTCCAACTCCCTGGCCAGGGCCCGCTCCAGGGGTTCGCCCTCTTCCACTTTGCCGCCGGGAAACTCCCATAAACCGCCTTGGTGTTTATGCTCCGGGCGACGGCTGAGGCAGAGGCGATCTCGCCGATCACGGATGATGGCGGCAACCACGGTTATTTCGGGGAGAGATTCAGACATAGGCTCGGTGTCGGGGTGTGTCTCTTGGGAGCGGGCCCGCCCCCACAACCTGCTCCCACAAGTTCAGGTGCGGTATTCGGCGTTGATCTTGACGTAGTCGTAGCTGAAGTCGCAGGTCCACACCTGGCCGGTGCCGTCGCCGGCGCCCAGGTCGACGCGGATGGTGATTTCCGGGCGGGCCATCACCGCGGCGCCCTGCTCTTCGGTGTAGCTGTCGGCGACGCCGCCTTCGCGCACCAGCTCCACTTCGCTGAGCCACACCGCCACCTTGTCCACGTCCAGGCTTTCGATGGGCGCGCGGCCCACGGCGGCGAGGATGCGCCCCCAGTTCGGGTCGGAGGCGAACAGCGCGGTTTTGACCAGCGGTGAGTGACCGATGGTCTCGGCGACAATCTGCGCGTCCCGGTCGCTGCGCGCGCCGGACACTTCGATGGAGACGAACTTGGTGGCGCCTTCGGCGTCGCGGATCAGCGCCTGGGCCAACTCCACGAACACGGTTTCCAGGGCCTGGTAGAGCAGCTCCGCGTTGCGGTCGGCCCGGTCGTTGATCTCGGCGCCCACCTGGCCGCTGGCGATCAGCATGCAGGCGTCGTTGGTGGAGGTGTCGCCGTCCACGGTGATGCGGTTGAAAGAGCGGTCCGCCAGGCTTTTCACCCACTGATTCAGCAGCGGCTGGGCAATCTTGGCGTCGGTGGCGATGAAGCCGAGCATGGTGGCCATGTTGGGCTTGATCATGCCGGCGCCCTTGGCGATGCCGGTGATGGTAATGGTGTCGCCGTCCAGCTCGATGCGCCGGCTGGCCACCTTGGGCACCGTGTCGGTGGTCATGATGCCTTCGGCGGCGCGGCCCCAGTGGTGCTCGCTGAGGTCGTCCAGGGCCAGCGGCAGGCCTTCCTCGAACGGTTCCATGGGGAAGGTCTGGCCGATCACGCCGGTGGAAAACGGCAGCACTTCCGAGGGCGCGCAGTGGGCCAGCTCGGACAGCAGCAGGCAGGTTTCCTCGCAGTAGGCGTGGCCCTTGTCGCCGGTGCCGGCGTTGGCGTAACCGGTGTTGATCATCAGGTAGCGGGGCGCTTTCTCGGCCAGGTTGCGGCGTGCCACCTGCACCGGCGCCGCCTGGAAGCGGTTGGTGGTGAACACGCCGGCGGCGCGGCTGCCCTCGGCCAGCTCGATGACCACCAAATCCTTTTTGTTGGGCTTTTTGATGCCCGCTGCGATGGCGGCGAGTTTAACGCCGGCCACCGGGAACCATTCGGTCTGTGTCATGGTTAGTCCAGCTTTCCGTGGCACTGCTTGTATTTCTTGCCGGAGCCGCACGGGCAGGGTTCGTTGCGGCCCACTTTACGGCCTTCGCGCACCACGGTGCGCGGCTTCTCCGGCGGCCCCTGGGTCTGGCCGGTGCCGTCGCCCTGGGCGGTGGGCGCGGCCACCTCTTCCTGCTCGGCCTTCATTTTCTCGGCCTGCACGCGGGCTTCTTCCTGGCGCTGGGCTTCCAGGCGCTCCACTTCGTCCTCGCGGCGCACTTCGAAGTTGTGCAGCACGCGCACCAGCTCATGCTGGATCTGGTTAAGCATGGTCTGGAACAGCTCGAAAGCTTCTTTTTTGTATTCCTGCTTGGGGTTCTTCTGGGCGTAGCCGCGCAGATGAATGCCCTGGCGCAGGTGGTCCATGTTGGCCAGGTGTTCTTTCCAGTGGCGGTCGAGGATCTGCAGCATCAGGTGCTTCTCGATCGGACGCAGGGTCTCGGTGCCGATCTCTTCTTCCTTGCGGGCGTAGTCCGCTTCCAGCTGCTCGATGATACGCTCGGTGACGCCCTCGATGTGCAGGCCGTTGTCTTCCTCCAGCCACTGGCGCACCGGGATATCGCTGCTGTATTCCGCCTGCAGGCTTTTCTCCAGCCCTTCCACGTCCCACTGGTCTTCCACGGAGCCCGGCGGCATGTAGCTGTGCACCACCTCGGGAATCACGTCGCGGCGGATGCTCTCCACCGAGGAGGCCAGGCTCTCGGCCTCTAGAATCTGCTCACGCTGGCTGTACACCACGCGGCGCTGGTCGTTGGCCACGTTGTCGTATTCCAGCAGGTTCTTGCGGATGTCGAAGTTGCGGGTTTCCACCTTGCGCTGGGCGTTCTCAATGGCGCGCGTCACCCAGCGGTGCTCGATGGCTTCGCCGTCCTTGAGACCCAGCGAGCGCATCATGTTGCGCACCCGGTCGGAGGCGAAGATGCGCATCAGGTCGTCTTCCATGGACAGGAAGAAGCGGGTGTAGCCCGGGTCGCCCTGGCGGCCGGCGCGGCCACGCAGCTGGTTGTCGATCCGGCGGGATTCGTGGCGCTCGGTGCCGATGATGTGCAGGCCGCCGGCTTCCAGCACGGTGTTGTGGTTGGCTTCCCACTCGGCGCGGATCTTCTCGGCCTTCTCCTCGGAAGGCTCGTCCATGTGCTTGATCTCTTCCTCGGCGTTGCCGCCCAGCACAATGTCGGTACCGCGGCCGGCCATGTTGGTGGCGATGGTCACGGTGCCCGGGCGGCCGGCCTGGGCAATCACCTGCGCCTCGCGCTGGTGCTGCTTGGCGTTGAGCACCTGGTGCTTGATCTTTTCCTTGGTGAGCCGCTGGGCCAGGTATTCGGAGGCCTCGATGGTGGCGGTACCCACCAGCACCGGCGCGCCGCGCTCCACGCAGTCGCGCACTTCCTCGACGATGGCGTCGAATTTCTCCTGCAGGGTCAGGTAGACCAGATCGTTGGCGTCCTTACGCACCATGGGCCGGTTGGTGGGCACCACCACCACGTCCATGCCGTAGATCTGGCGGAATTCCATCGCCTCGGTGTCGGCGGTGCCGGTCATGCCGGCCAGCTTCTCGTAGAGGCGGAAGTAGTTCTGGAAAGTGGTGGACGCCAGGGTCTGGTTTTCCTGCTGGATGCGCACGCCCTCCTTCGCTTCCACCGCCTGGTGGATGCCTTCGGACCAGCGGCGGCCCGGCATGGTGCGCCCGGTGTGCTCGTCGACGATCACGATCTGATCGTTCTGCACCACGTACTGGCGGTCCTTGTGGAACAGGGCGTGGGCCTTGAGCGCCGCGTGCACGTGGTGCAGCAGGGTCAGGTTGTGGGCGGCGTAGAGGCTTTCGCCGGCTTCCAGCAGGTTGTTTTCCACCAGCAGGGACTCGATCAGCTGGTGGCCGTCCTCGGTGAGCTCCACCTGGCGCTGCTTTTCGTCGATGTAGTAGTGGCCTTCCGCTTTCTGGCCGTCCTCGCCCTCTTCTTCGCGCTGCGGCTGCAGCTTGGGAATCAGGGTGTTCATCTGACGGTACAGCTCGGAGGAGTCCGCCGCCGGGCCGGAGATGATCAGCGGCGTGCGCGCCTCATCGATGAGGATCGAGTCCACTTCGTCGACGATGGCGTAGAACAGGCCGCGCTGCACCCGGTCTTCCAGGCGGAACGCCATGTTGTCGCGCAGGTAGTCGAAGCCGTACTCGTTGTTGGTGCCGTAGGTGATGTCGCAGGCGTAGGCCTCGCGCTTTTCCGGCTGCGGCTGCTGGGAGTAGATCACCCCCACGCTCAGCCCCAGGAATTCGTACAGCGGACGCATCCAGTTGGCATCCCGCGCGGCCAGGTAGTCGTTGACCGTGACCACGTGCACGCCCTTGCCGGCCAGGGCGTTCAGATAGGCCGCCAGGGTGGCGGTCAGGGTCTTACCCTCACCGGTGCGCATCTCCGCGATGCGCCCCTCGTGCAGCGCGATGCCGCCCATCAGCTGGACGTCGAAGTGGCGCATGCCCATCACCCGCGTGGCCGCCTCGCGCACCACCGCGAACGCCTCCGGGAGTATCTCGTCAAGGGTCTTGCCGTCGGCCAGGGCGGCCTTTAGCTCGGCGGTCTTGGCCTGCAGCGCGCCGTCATCCAGTTCCGCCATGGCGTCGCCATGGGTGTTGACCCCGGCCACCAGACGGCTGATCCGCTTGAGCTCGCGGTCATTCTTGGTCCCGAAGACTTTTTTGACGATGGTAGCCAGCATGAAACGTCCGTTTATTCTCAATGGGTGGGGCGAAAAAGAGCCATTCTAAACACAATAGACCAAGGAGATAAGGTGCGGAGGGCGACTATTCAAGACCGGGTGAAATAACCACCCGGCCGATACAGGATGCAGGATACAGCGCGGGAGAGGCCGGGGGTGTCGGTGTTGCCGTGCCCGCGCCTTTGGTTGAGCGCGGGCACGGCCTTTAACGCCGGATGGTTGTTTATCGCGCCTGTATCCTGAATCCTGCATCCTGCATCGCGTTTTCAGCGGCGGGCGCGGTAGATGTAGGGGTGCGGATTGACCTGCCGGCCGTTCTTGAGCACTTCGTAGTGCACGTGCGGGCCGGTGGAACGGCCGCTGGAGCCCATCTTGGCGATCACATCGCCGGTGCGCACGATATCACCGACCTTCACGTCCACGGTTTTGGCGTGGCCGTAGCGGGTGCTGATGCCGTTGCCGTGGTTGATCTCCACCAGCAGGCCGTAGCCGGAGCGTTCGCCGGCGTAGGTGACCACGCCGGCGGCGGTGGCGACCACGTCGGAGCCGTCCTTGCCGGCGAAATCCACCCCTTCGTGCCACGCCACCTTGCCGGAGAACGGGTCGGTGCGGCGGCCGAAGCGGCTCGACATCCAGCCCTGGGTAATGGGACGCCCGGACAGGAAGGTCTGGTTTTCAAGATTGCGGTTGGCGAGCAGGTTCTCGAGGATGTTCAGCTGCTGTTCACGGCGCTCCAGGGTCTCGGTGAGGCCGTCCAGCTCCTCGATGAACGAGGGCGGCGCGAAGGCGCTGCTGTCCTGGGGTTCGGGGCCACCCATGGCCAGCTCGCCGCCGCCGAAGTCGAATTCGTCGCTTTCGATGCCGGCCACGTCCACCAGCCGCTCGCCGAGGGCGTCCAGGCGCACCAGGCGGGCCTGGGCATCGGCCAGCTTGAGGGTCAGGGCACGGAACTGCTCTTCACTGAGCTGCTTGAGGTTGGCCACTTCGTCGCTTTGCCGGTCCAGGGAGGAACGGAACCGCTCGGCCACCGCCTCACTGTAGGACGGCGGCGCGACCCGGTAGCTGATCCAGTAGGCGCCGACACCGGCGGCCATGGGAATCAGCACCAGCACCGCCAGCACCAGCGCGGGCAAAAACCGCGGTAAAGTAATGGTGCGGGAGTGGCCGCGCTTGCTGTTCAACAATATGATGTTCATCGTTGTATCGCGCCTGTCTCAATTCAGCTGTCGCAAGTAAAAACATACCCTGGCCGGAGGCGAGACCGCCCGGCGGGGCAAAGGGTTCCTTTCTTCCGTGAATGAGGTGGCGAGCGCCTTCCCCGTATGCTCTCGCCTGGCAAGCTTTATAATTTTTTACATTCGCAGGGTAGCCCAAGGAAAAGGTATGAGCAAGCCGTCCCTACCCAAGGAATTGCAGGGTCTGTTGCGCCAAAACAGCACCCTGGCGCCGCTGGCGAAAGCCGCCCGCGGCCGCAAGGCGGCGGCCCCGAAAGGCCCGGCCGCCCCGCCCCAGGACTGTCTGCCGCCGGCGCTGCGCGACCGGGTGACGCTGGTGGAGGAAGAGAACCGCTGGCTGGCGATGGTGGAAACCAGCGCCACCGCCCAGCTGCTGCGCTTCCACCTGCCGCGCCTGGAGCGCAGCCTGGCGCCGGGCAAAAGCATCAAGATCCTGGTCACCGGCCGCCGGGCGGCGCCCGCCGCCACCGCCGACAAGCTGCGCGCCAATGAGCGGCCGCCGCTGGATGCGGGGAGTGCCGCGCATATTCGGCAGGCGGCGGATTGCGTGGAGGATGAGGAGTTGGCGCGGGCGTTGCGGCGGTTGGCCGGGCGGGCGGAGAGTTAGCTTTAGAGAGGGCTCTGGGATCCTGCCGGCCGGCTTTGCCGGCCTTTCGCGGGCCGGGCCCGCTCCCACAAATAGCACTCCGTAGCCCGGTGGGAGCGGGCCTTGTGGGAGCGGGCCCAGCCCGCGAAAGGCAAGCAGAGCTTGCCGGCAAAGGTTGCCCGGCAGGATTCCAGAGGTCCAAAACGAGAGCGCCCCGACCGCGGGAGAACGATCGGGGCGCACAGGGAGGCACGACACCGCGCGGGCACGCGGCGAGGTGTGTTCGGGACGGGCCGTTATTCGGCGGCCATCACCGGCTTCACATAGGAAATCGGTGCGTTTTCCGCGTCCTCGAAGGTCACCAGTTCCCAAGCGTCTTCCTGCTTGAGCAGCTCACGCAGGAGGGCGTTGTTGAGCGCGTGGCCGGATTTATGACCCACGAACTCGCCGATCAGGCTGTGACCGAGCTGGTACAAGTCACCGATGGCGTCGAGCATCTTGTGTTTGACGAACTCGTCGTCATAACGCAGGCCGTCCTCGTTGAGGATGCGGTACTCGTCCACCACGATGGCGTTGTCCACGCTGCCGCCCAGCGCCAGGTTCTGGCTGCGCAGGAACTCGATGTCGCGCATGAACCCGAAGGTCCGGGCCCGCGCCACTTCCTTCACGAACGACGTGGAGGAAAAGTCGATGCTGGCCACCTGGTTGCGCTCTTCGAACACCGGGTGATCGAATTCGATCGAGAACGTCACCTTGAAGCCATCGAACGGTTTGAAGGTGGCCACTTTGTCGTCCTCGCGGACGGTGACTTCCTTCTTGATGCGGATGAACTTCTTGGCGGCGTCCTGCTCCTTGATGCCCGCGGACTGCAGCAAGAACACGAAAGGACCGGCACTGCCGTCCATGATCGGCACTTCCGGCGCCGACAACTCCACGTAGGCGTTGTCGATGCCCAGACCGGCCATGGCGGAAAGCAGGTGTTCCACGGTGCCCACTTTGACGCCGTCTTGAACCAGCGTGGTGGAGAGCGTGGTTTCACCGACTTTATCGGCGCCGGCGGGGATTTCCACCACCGGATCCAGGTCCACCCGGCGGAATACGATGCCGGCGTTCGCGGGCGCCGGGCGCACCGTCAGGTACACCTTTTCACCGGTGTGAAGACCCACGCCGGTGGCGCGAATCACATTTTTGAGAGTTCGTTGTCTGATCATCGATCCGTCACAAATCCGTCGGTATCCCGGAGGATACGGGTATCCTCAACGCGAAATAAGGGGGCGATGATAGCAAATCTCCCCTTTTCGCACCATATTTCCAACGCCGTCAGTCAGCCTGACGGCGCAGGAAGGTCGGGATATCGATAAAGTCCAGGTCTTCCGCGGTGTTCACGGCCTGGCGACCACCGCCACCCGCGGCCTGCTGCTGGGCGCGCTTGCGCTCCACCGCCGGACGATCCAGATCGTTATAGTCCACCCGGCCATCGGCGCCCATGGGGGTCTGACGCCCGCGCACCACTTTCAGTTCCTGGTGCTGCGCACCCAGACCGGTGGCCACCACGGTCACGGAAATATTATCGCCCATATCCGGGTCGATCGCCGTGCCGATGATCACGTTGGCGTCTTCGCTGGCCAGTTCGCTGACGATATCGCCCACTTCGGAGAACTCATCCAGTGCGATGGACTCGTT
>MRWF01027310.1_pt1 | contig 25635 bp, 16 predicted proteins | sample 1013331 | NCBI WGS metagenome assembly MRWF01 (sample SAMN06117577, study PRJNA244670) | biofilm metagenome | biome: Water; feature: Cathode Biofilm; material: Biofilm; isolation source: microbial consortium enriched at the cathode of a solar microbial fuel cell | place: USA: District of Columbia ... | reverse complement strand
TCCTCCGGGCGCTGCAACGGCGTCCGGAGGAGCCACTGCTGTTCCTCGGCCGCATCGCTCTGCGCCGGGGCGAACCGGAGATCGCCGACGACTTCTTCGAGCAGGCGGTGACGATCGTTCCGGAAACCGCGGGACGCATCCGCAAGTGGCGCTCGGCCTTCACCGAACCTGCCCCCGGCGTCGACGATGCGGTCGCAAGGCCAGACACGGACCTGCCCGCTGCGGCCGGCCTGGATGCGGAAGCGGATCAGTCCGATCTGTTCCCCGCCCCCGAGAACGACATCGAGGCCGGCGCCGGTGCGGCGCCGGAAGTCCCGAATGCCCCTCCGGCGGAATCGGCGCCCGAACCGGCGACAGGGCCGGAGGTCGACTTCGGAGTCCTGGACAGCGGGACGATTGCGGAGGCGCAGGACGAGACCGCCGACGCGGAACGCAAAGTCCGGCTGGTGGAGGCGCGGTGGCTGTTCGAAGCTGACCGACTGCAGGAGGCCTACGACGAGGCGTTGTCGCTGTTCGAGAGCGACGCCGACGATGCCGAAGCCGCCGAACTTCTGGGGTTCGCCGCCAACCGTACGCAGCAGTGGCGCACCGCCGCCCTCGCCTGGGGCCGCCTGGCCGAACTGCAGCCCTCGCGCGCCGGTCCGCGCATCCAGGCAGCCTATGCCTGGCAGCGCGCCGGCGACAGCGCCGCTGCGCTGCCGCTTGCAGAGGCTGCTCTGGCAGCGGATCCCGGCAATCCGGCGATCCGGATGCTTCTGGTCCAGATTTGCAGCGCCCGTGGCGATCTGGATCGGCTACGCGAGGTCGCCGCCGCGATCGACCCCGGCGAAAGCGACCTGCGGCTGCTGCTCGCGCTCGCGGACGCCCATGTGGTTCTAGGAGACCGCGGGGGCGCCCGGCCCTGGGCGGAACGCGCGCTGGAACATCACCGGGACTCGGTTGACGCGAAACTGCGAATGGCGCGACTCCTCTACGGTGCCGGGGAACTGGAAGCCGCCGAGACGCTCTGGCGCGAACTGCTGGACGCCCCGAAAGACCGTGTGCGGCCGTTCGAACCGCGCATATTCCTGGCGCGCTGCGCCGGCCGGCGCGGCGACCTGGCCGAGACGGTCGCGTTCTATCGTGAAGCCCTGACACTGAACCCCGACCACCTGGACAGCCGCGAAGCGCTGGTGAACGCCCTGCTGCGCCTGGGCGAACTGGCCGAGGCCGAGCACGAGAACCAGGAAATCCGCCGGCGCGCGCCCGACAGCCCGTACTGGCCGATCAACAACGTGCTGATCGCCTACCGTCACGGCGACCGGACCGAAATCGCACGGCGCTATGACGAAGCGATGCAATTCCTCACCGGCGACCGGATCTCGCTGGTCCGCCTAGGCCGCACGCTGGAATCGCAGCACGATCACGAAGCAGCGCTGGCCCACTGGGAGCGGATGAAGAGCGCGTGGCCGCGGGATCCCGACATCCAGTTCCGCTACATCGTCCGGCTTTCCGCGGCCGGCGGCGATATTCCGCTTCTCGACGATCTGGTGCAGGAACTGCTGCACCTGGAGCCCGATCACGAAGGCGGACTGCAGTACCGCTACACGTTGAGCGAGCGCCTGGGCCGCCTCGACGAGGCGGAGGAGATCTGCCAGCGGGGCCTGGACCTCTACCCGGCCAATCCGACCTTCTGGGCCGGCCGCATCAAGAACCTGATGAGCGCCGACAAGATCGCCGAAGCCCGCCGCGAACTGGAACGCGCGCGCCAACATCTCGCCACCGACAGCGCCCGGGGGCTGGCCGAGAGTGCGCGGCTCGCCGAACTCGCGGATATCTTCGAAGAGGCGCGCGAACTACTGGCGCAGGCCGTGGCGATGGAACCGGGCAATCTGGATATCCGCCGCCGGGCGATCCGGTTCGAGCTGTATCAGGGCGCCTATGGCCGCGTCTGGGAGCAGGCCGTCGAGGCGCGGCGGCGGACGCTGGCCGACGACACGGTCAACGCCGCGCTGGCGCAGGCGGCGACCGTCATGGCGGCAACCTATCGCGACTGGCCGCGGACACCGCCCGAGCAGTACCGCGACCTGCTGGTACCCGACGACGTCTACGGGGCGATCTGCGCCGGGCGATGGCCGCGGCCCGCCGGTCCCGAACGGGAAGGCCGGGCGATGCTTGTGACCAGCACCCTGGGCAGCGGCGGCTCGGAACGCCAGGTGATGTACACCATGCGCGGCCTGGCGGCGAATGCCCACGATTTCGACTCGGTGGAGCTTGCGGTCCGATCCCTGGATCCCTATCAGCGTCGCGATTTCTTCCTGCCGTCGATCCGGGAACTGGGCGGAGAGATCTTTGAACTGGCCGGCGAAGACCTGTTCGATCAGGTGCGGGCGCTGGGACGAGAGGCCCTGCCCCATCGCGAAGCCATCCGCCTGGCCGCGGTGCTGCCGCAGGAGATTCAGGCGGTCACCCTGCCTCTGCTCGGGCTTTTCCTGCGCCGGCGGCCGGATGTCGTCCATCTCTGGCAGGACACCATCAACATCGCCGGCGGTCTCGCGGCGCTGATGGCCGGCGTGCCGAGGATCGTGATGGGGACGCGCAGCACGCGGCCGGACGCCCGACGCCGCCTGCGCCGCTATCTGCTGCCGGGCTATCGGGAGATGCTGCGGCTGCCGCAGATCACCATGGTCAACAACTCCCACAATGGCGCCCGCGATTACGAGGACTGGATCGGCCTGCCCGAGGGAACAATCCGGGTCATCCACAACGGCTTCGACGTCACGCAACTCAGAGGCGCCGCGGAGATGCCCGCCGAGGCCCGGGCGCTGGGCATTCCCGCCGATGCCGTTGTGATCGGCGGCGTCATGCGGTTCTCGGAAGAGAAACGCCCGGAGCTGTTCGTCGACACGGCCATCGAACTGGCCGGACGGCTGCCGGAGGCGCACTTCCTGCTGATCGGCGACGGCCCGCTCCGGCCCGAGCTCCTGCGACTGGTGCGCGAGCGCGGTCTGGCGGACCGGATCCACCTGCCCGGCGCCAAACGGCCCATCGAGCCTTGGATGCGGATGATGTCGCTGCTGCTGCTGACATCCCGCATGGAAGGACTGCCGAACGTGCTCATCGAGGCCCAGTTGCTGGGCGTCCCCGTGGCCGCGACGGATGTCGGCGGCGCGAAGGAAACCATGGTGGCGGACAAGACGGGCATTCTGATCGACAGCGGCGACCCGACGGTTCTCGCCGGGCGGCTGTTCGAACTGCTGTCGGACCGCGGGCGCATGACGGCCATGGCCGAGGAGGCCGGGCGCTGGGCGCCGGAATCGTTCAGCCTGGCGGCGATGACCGGGGCGACGCTGAGGGTCTACGCCGAAACGCCTGCCGACAGCGCCCCCTGACCGGAATTCAGTAGCGCATCACGGCGCAGAGCGGTTCGTCGCCCGGCGGCATGTCGCCGCGCGCGGCCAGAAATACCTGTCCGCCATTCGAAAGCGTGCTCGCGATAGCGACGCTGACAAGATCGATGTCGCCGGGACCGCGTTCGCTCTCGCCCGAGATGCTGACGTCCAGGTCGCCCTCGCGCGGATTCAGCCGGCCCCAGAGCGGTCTGGCCGGATCGACGAAGGCGGTGTCGACGCGGGCGTGCTCGGCGGCGGCCACGACGTCCGTCGAGCGGGTCGCCGCATTGGCCTCGTGCCGGCCCGCCAGTTCTTCGAGGCGCGAGAACGCCTGTTCCCGGGCCGCGTCCAGCGCCGGCTGGGCATGGAGCAGGGCTTCGCCGTGAATTTCCTCGGGCGTCAGGCCGGAAGGGTTCTTGGCGACGCCTTCCTCGACAAGGTGCGGATAGTGCAGGTGCTCCCGGCACATGCCCAGCAGGTTGGGGTCGGATACCAGCACCAGCGGCTCCCTGGCGCCCGAGAGATGGCTGTCCACCGCTTTGGCGAGCTGGCCGACGAACTCGTCCAGTTCGACCTGCTTGTAGTCCGGCGGGCTGTCGCCCTGGCTGTGGTACTTCGGTGTCGGCGCGCCGCCGGTGGTGGGCGAGGGACCGGTGGGGTGAAAGCCGACATTGGCCTCCACTTCGGTCTTGCGCGTGATATCGGCCAGGGTCTCGGCGAAAGCCCTGTCCTCTTCCGGCGTGTGTTCGAAGCGCGCCGCGCGGTAGAGACGGCTCTCCTTCGGATCGATGGTCAGGATCAGGAAGCCCTGCGACGGCTCCAGCATCGGCATCAGCGGCCGCAGGTTGAAGCGGTCGCCCACGTCCACAAAGCTGTTCGGATCAAATCCCAGCCATTCGATGCGGGAGAATCCCGGCGCGAGAAATACCGCCAGACCTTCCATGGCGTGGCGCCACGGCCCCTGATCGCCTGCCAGGTCGGCAAGGGGCGCGAACATCTCCTCCTCGTGCCGGTCGCCGGCCATCGACTTCGCCTGCCGGACAAGCCCCTTCAGATGACTGCCCAGCTTGTAGGGGTCGCGCGCGATGCTGCGCACCGGCATGTAGATCGAAACCGCCGGTGTGGCGGGCCTTTCGAGAAGATTCCGAACGTCGATCATCTTGTTTTCCTTGTACCTGTCGCGTTCCGGTGCGGCGGCGCCGGGCCCTGGGCCCGACGTCCGGCCGGTCTGACCTTGAGGTATTGGCGAGGCGGGTCGTCCGCAACCGGGCCGCGACCGAATGGGCCGCAGCCCCGGCCATGCGGGTAGAGGGTTGCCACAGGGAATGGCGCACAGTCGAAAAATGGTGGTGTCCGCAGTCTCGGTCGAACCGGTCTCTTGCAACGTGGGTCCCTGTTTACAGGGAAGAACAGGGAATTTTCGTCTTTTTCGGGCCTGGTGGGGCGCATTTGGTTGCCGTAACCCCCTGGAATCCTGTTTCTTTTCGGGCAAATTCCCTGTGATCAGGAACAGGAAATTCAAGTCCCGGAACAGGGAGCCGGAATCCATCTGCAGGGAATTCGCAAATGCCTGCAGGGAACGCTGTTTCCGGGAGCAGCGAATTGATCAGGGAACCCCGCTCTTTCTGCGGCTCAACGACAATTCGGACTGGCGCGATCGATGATGCCGTGCACGGGCGGGCCCGGAGCGGCGCCGGTGTCAGAGGTCGGTCCGCGCCCCGCGTGAGCTGGCAGGATTCCGGGGTTCCCGGAGAGGTGGCGTCCGCTTCCGACGCCCAGGATTGGGCAGCGCGATCCTGAGCCACCTGTCTGGTAGCTGTGGACCGCAGGATGCGGGACAGGTGTTGCCTGAACCGGGACAAATGAACGCGGAAGCGGGACGGATGTGGGAGGCTCAATCGAGCGGCCAGCATTAACCTCTCCTTCACGGCGATCAGCCAGAAAGGCTCAATGTCGCCAAACCAGCTCTCAATGCCTGCGAAAGCAGATTCAACAACCGCGCGTGCGCCGCGCGGTCGTGAGCTGGAACTCGTGCTCCCCGGCGAGGACGAATGGATCCAAGTCAGGCTGAGCGAAGATGGCCGGACCATCCTCTCGGCGGCGCTGCGCCCGGACGATGGTCGCCCCGAGGCGTTGCGGACGTTTCATGCCATCGCCGGCGAGATCCTCGCGAGGCCCGACGTCTTTGCGGATCGCATCATCCTCGTGTCGCTTCATTTGATCGCGCACGACATCGAAAGCAGCCGCCAGCGGCAGCGTATTGCAGAACGCCTGTCGAAGCGCGTGCTGAGCGAAATCCGGAAGGTCGCAACGCCCCAGGACCTGATTCTCGAGATCGCGCCCGAGTGCATCATGATCATCTCGACGGAACGCGATTCGAACCGCGGCATGCGTTGGGCGATCCCATGCAGGAGAGCGGCTGCGCCCCTGCTTGGCGAAACTGGCGCCGATGACATCCGGATATTCGGGCTACACGGGGCAGAAGAAGGCCGACTGCTGTTCGTCGACAACCAGAGCGTTCAGCCGCTGGAGCTGCCTCGGTCTGCAGATGCCGGGCCTCAACTCGGTCGCATTCCACGAAGCCATAGGAAATCGAACGCAGGGACGTCATCGGTTCTGATCTACGAGGAACCTGCAGAGCAGCCGGAAGCGCCCTTTACCGCCCGCCCTCTCGAATTGTCGGAGTTCGATGTTCACTTCACTGCTACGTGGGACGTCAAGAGCGAAGTCCTGAGCGTGTTTTCGGCGGAACCGTTCCGCGTGATCGGTGGCAGGAAATACCGGGGCTTTCCTGCGATCGAGGAAGCCCTCAATTTCGACAAGCTCATGCTCGAACTGTGTCTGAAGCTCCTCGAGCATGGCGTGGCGCGGATAGACGAGTTCGTGACTGCCGGACAGGCCGGAATGATTGCGGTTCCCGTCAGTTTCAGGGCCCTGGCGACAAGCTGGCGATTGAGCCGCTACCTGAACGCTGTGAGGGCCATAGAGGGCGCCCGGCACGAGCGGCTCTGCATCGTCATTTCGGACATACCGCCCGGCGTGAACGGCGCGAAGCTCCAGAACATGGTGGACGTGCTTCGGCCCGAATGCAGGGCGATTTTCCTGCGGATCGGGTATCAGGTGCCGATCACGAATTCCCTCTTTCCGAAACGGGTGCACGCAGTCGGCCTCGACATCCATGGGGACCGCCGACGTGAGGAAGACATGGTCCGCACCTTCGAGCAATTCGCCAGGTCATGCCGATCCCACGAGTTCAACTCCTATGTGATGGGCCTTGATACGACCAGTCTCGTGCTGTCGGCTGCCGCTGCAGGCATACGCTTCATCAGCGGCGACCGCATCCTGGCGCCGGAAACCGGTCCCCCCGGCGCATGCCACTATGGCTGGATGGATTTTTATTCAAGATCAGCAACTTAACGGAACAGCCCCCCAAATGTCGGTCCCTTGAACCAGATTGCCAAGGTGACTAACCTATCCAATCCCGCGCCAAGAGGAGTAGCGCTCCAACGGGACCCTTCACGAATTTTCCCGGGACGAATGCAAATGGCCAACAAGGCGTCGACGGGCTCGACAATTCTGGATGACATGGCAGGAGGCGGGTTCCCTCGCGGCCGCATCACCTTGATCGATGGCGAGCCGGGTTCGGGCAAGACCATCCTGTCATTGCAATTCCTGCTTCATGGCGCCGAGCGTGATGACGAGCCGGGGATTCTGGTCTGTTTCGAGGAAACGGCCGAGGAAATTGCAGCGGACGCCGCAGCTCTCGACTGGGATATTGCAGCACTTCGGGCGGATGGCCGGTTCGACATCATCGAAGGCGGGCTTGGGCCCGATGTCGCAATCGAAGGCCGTTTCGACCTTCAGGGTCTGCTGGCGGCGCTCGGCGCCAGGGCAGACGCCATGGGCGCAACGCGGGTGGCCTTCGACTCGATCGACGTTCTGCTCGATCTCCTGGGTGATGAACAGGCCGCCAGACGTGAGCTTTACCGGTTGAAGCAATGGGTTCGCGAACGCGGGATGACCTGTGTGCTCACCGGAAAGATTGACGCCTCGGGCGCCTCGCCGTCGTCCAGAAGTTCGTTTCTGAACTATTTCTCGGATGCCTGTATCGAACTGCGCCGGCGGCATGTCGATCAGGTGGCGGTCCGAACGATCTGCGTGACCAAACTTCGGGGCAGTACCAGCAGCTCAAGTCTTCTGCCGTTCATCATCGGACCCCGGGGCATCACGATCGCCGATCCCGGTTCCGCAGAAGTCCGCCACAAGGTTTCGACCGAACGCGTCAGCAGTGGCGTGGCGCGTCTCGACCAGTTTCTGGGCGGCGGCTATCTCAGGGGATCCGCCATCCTGGTAAGCGGCGTGCCCGGGACGGCCAAGACATCGCTTGCCGTAAGCTTTCTGGAAGCCACCTGCCGCAGAGGCGGCAAATCGCTTCTGGTCTCATTCGACGAGGCCGGCGAACAGATCGTGCGAAACGCCGCATCCATCGGGCTCGAGCTTCAATCGCAGGTCGATGGAGGATTGCTCCGCTTCCTGTCGCTACGATCGGGAGCGGCGGGTATCGAGGATCACATCGTCAACATCATGGCGGAGATGGATCGGCTCCGACCTGATTGCATGGTGATCGATCCGCTGTCCGCGATCCACAAGGCGCCGGGGCAGGTTCACGCCATCACGCCCGGCCAGCGCTTGATGGACCATGCAAAGAGAGAGGGCATCACGCTGCTGATGACCTCGCTTACCGAAAAGGAGGCGCAGCCGGGCAGCTATATCGATACGGCGTCGAATGTCTCGACCATTGCCGATACCTGGCTTCACCTGACATTTGCGGTCAACGCCGGCGAGCGGAACCGCGCCATCTCGATCGTCAAATCCCGGGGCACCTCGCATTCCCATCAGGTCCGTGAGCTTGTCATCTCCGACCAGGGGATCGATCTGGTGGATGTCTATGCACTGGGCGGCGAGGTCCTGATGGGAACGGCGCGCAAGGAACGCGAGTTCGAGATGGAGCGCGACGAGCGGATTGCAGAACGCGATTTCGACCGGCGCCGCAAGACCCTTCTGGAAGAACGGAAGGCGATGGCTGCCGAGCTAGATCGCCTGAAGGGTCAGGTCGAGCTCCGCGACCAGACGATCGGAGAACTGGAAGAAGCGGAGGATGAGCGTCAACGGATGCGGTCGGAGCGTCGACGGCGCATCAGCGTTTCGCGACGCTCAGACCCGGAGTCCGAAAGTCGATGAGCATCGAGGCGTCAACTCAGCGTCCGGACATTGGCGGCGACGGTCAAGCCGAGCGTCCCCGGCAGCTTCTCCTCTACGGGATCGAAGGCAGCTCGACGACATTGAGGGCGCGAAGAAATCTCGAGGCCGCCCTCGAAGCAACTGGCGTCGACCTCGACCTCCTCCAGTTCGTGGATGTGCTCGAAAATCCGCAGAGCGCATACGCCGATGGCGTGATGGCGACCCCGATGCTCGTGATTGGAACCGGTGGGTCAAGCCTGCGCGTCGTCGGCACTCTGGATGATATCGAGCACATTCGTCGCTTGCTGGATAGGTGGCGGACACGGTGACGGAAGCGCCCGGCAGCGACTCCTCCCCCCCTGTGCGCGAAAGCCGGTTCCGCCTTCGCGTCCTGATTGTCTCGTTTCTGGTCGCCGTCCTCGTGGTGGGTGAGACGGCATTGGACGTGTACCGGGACCACACGCGTCTTACCGAAGACGCCGAACGCCAAGTAGAAAACCTCGTCGTCAATCTGGCCAGCACCCACAAGCAGGTTTTCGACAGTATCAATCTTCTCTTCTTTTCTCTGGAAGATCATCTGAACGAGACAGACACTCTGGATGCTGGGGGCCGGGCGCACATCGGACGCCTGCTGCGCGCCTTCCGTTCCCGTTCCCCAGAATTCCAGAACGTGGTGGTCCTTGATCGCGATGAAATCGTCGTCGCCTCCGGACGCCGCGCTTCATCGGGAGAGGTGCTCTTCTTCGATCCCCGCCGCATCAAGACGCTGATCGAAGGAAATGACCTCGGAAAATATATCGAAGCGCCAGTGACCACGGGATCGTCCGCCAACCTTGTGATACCCGTGGTCCGGGCGTTCCGCAATCGATCCGGACAGGTGGCCTATGCTGCGGTCGTGACGCTGAAGCCGTCTGCCCTGACCGGAACGCACTCGGCCCTGGAGATTGGTTCCGGCTCCGTCATGCTTCTCGCACGTACTGACGGGATCGTTCTCGCCCGCTCGCCTTCGACCGATATTGTAGGAGGTTCCCTGGCTGGCCGGCCGCTGTTCACGGAACACATCCCCTCGGCGTCCACAGGTGCATACACTTCGCCGCCTCAGAGCGACGGTGAGATACGTATCGTTGGCTATCATGTAATCCCGGAGCACAAACTTGTGACGGCGATCGCCATCGATCGCGACAAAACTCTTGCACCGTGGCGAGAGAACCTGATCGGTCATATTGGTTCGGCAATTTTGCTGGTTCTCCTTGCCGCCGCCGCCGCGTGGTTCACGATTCGCAGCCATGACCGGGAAGCAGCGTTGCGGCGGTCCGCCGAAAGAGCCCGGAACCGCGCCCGGGATCGAGCAGTCAAGCAGCAGATTATGGCCGGACTCAGCCAGTATTCGGCCGAAGCGGAAGATTCGCAGGACTTCCTCGACCGGGCCGCCCGAGCGTTGCGAAAGGGAACTGACTGCGATTTCGCGAGCATCGCGCGCCAGGTCAGTTCGGGATCCCAGATGATGATCGTAGCGCGGGATGGCTGGCCTGAGCATGCGCGCGAGGAATACGTCTTTGTTGGAGGGACGGACTCGCATTTGGGCTTCGCTCTCCATTCGCGCGATACCATCATCAGCGACGATTACGGGACCGAAAAAAGATTCCGACCGCACCACCGTCTGGTCGAATTGGGCGCACGGTCGGGAGTTGCAGTACCCATGCTGACCGCGTCGGGCGGCTTTTCCGGTGCACTTTCAGTCTACAGCACGCGCCCAGCGGCCTTCTCCGATGACGACAGGATGTTCGTCGAGGCTATCGGCCACCTGATCGCCAGCTACTACGAGCGTCGCATCCAGTCCAATCTGCGCAGCGCGGTTCTCGACAGCGTACCCAGCATGCTCGCTGTTCTCGACCATCGCGGCGACATCCTGTTCGTCAACAGGTCATGGATTTCGGAGGGCGACGCCCGGGACCTCCAGATGCCGGAAGGTGGTGTCGGGGCGAATTACATCGACATATGCACCCGGGCCGCGGCCGAAGGCGTCGTCGAGGCGCGGCAGATGCAGGAAGGCATTCTGGACGTGATGTCGGGTCAGACCGACCGGTTCCAGATGGAGTATCCCTGTGGGGACGAAAAGGAGATGCGCTGGTTCTTCGCCACGGTATCGCCGGTCAACCTGGACGGGCATAGCGGCGCGCTGGTGAGCCACCTGGACATCACATCCCGCCGGGAACTGGAGAAGCAGCTGCGTGAAGCCAGCAGGATGGAGGCCTTGGGGCAGCTCACGGGCGGTATCGCTCACGATTTCAACAATCTACTGATGGTGGTTGCCGGCAACGCGGAAATGCTCTCGGACCGGATCGGATCCGAGACAAAGGAAGGCCGCATGCTGGCTGCGATCCGCGAAGCTTCTGGTCGCGGCGCCGCGCTGACGGACGGGCTCCTCTCCTTCTCCCGGCGGCAATTGCTCTCGCCTCAGGCGGTCGAGCCTCAAAAGGTACTCCTGGATGTCGCCCGGCTTCTCGAACGAACGCTCCGGGAGGATATCGAACTCAAGGTGGAAACACCGGATTTCTGCCATCAGATTCTGGCCGATGAAGCGCAACTGCATACCGCGCTCATGAACCTTGTACTGAACGCCCGGGATGCGCTGCCCAATGGCGGCACGATCATCCTCCGCTGCGAGGACCTGGACAATCGCGCCGACCCTGTCGCCTTCGTCCGCCTTTCGGTATCCGATAACGGCGAAGGCATGTCCGTCAGTGCAGCCGAGAAGGCCTTCGAGCCGTTCTTCACGACCAAACCGGTGGGTCAGGGCACTGGTCTGGGTTTGAGCATGGTGCATGGCTTCGCGATCCAGTCGGGCGGAAGGGCCCATCTGGAATCGAAGCCGGGCCAGGGTACACGAGTCATGATCGAACTTCCTGTCGCAACCGGTTCGGAAGCGGACGGAAACAACGGTGGCGCCGCGGATCTCGAAGATCAGTTCGAAGGGACGATCCTGGTTGTCGAGGATGAAGACCGGGTCCGCAACTATCTGCGGCTGCTGCTCGAAGACATCGGTCTGACAGTTCATGAAGCGTCAAGTGCAGTCGAGGCCCTGGATCTTCTGAAGGAATTGCCAGCGCTGGATATCCTCTTGAGTGACGTGATCATGCCCGGCAGCATGTCGGGCTATGGGCTCGCTAGGGAAATACGCCGCGAACGGCCGAATTGCGGCATCATACTCATGTCCGGCTACACCGATCCGAGCATGATCGAACGGCTTCATGAGCACGACCCTTCGATTCCGCTGCTGCGCAAGCCCTTCAGCCGCGGCCAGCTTGTCGCAATGCTGAAGACGGTGCTCTCGGACTGATGTCCATGGTTCGGCACCGCGACGAAGGCAGCCACGAATGAAACGAATTCTTCTTGTCGATGACGATCCGCTGGTCCTGGGCACCCTGAGGGAAGCGCTCGAGGGAGCGGGCTACGCTGTTGCGAGCGCTGAGAACGGAAGACAGGCCATGCAGGAACTCTCGCGCGCGCTACCGGATCTGGTGGTCACCGATCTGATCATGCCGACGCAGGAAGGGGTGGAAACCATCATGGCGGTGCGGAAGGCCTATCCGACCCTGCCGATCATTGCGATTTCCGGAGGCGGAAGGCTCGATGCGCTCTCGCTGCTGGACGTGGCCCGGAAGTTCGGGGCGGCCGCGACCTTGAAGAAGCCGTTTCCCCCGAGCGTGCTCGTCACCCTGATCGGTCGGATATTGGCCGAGCGGCGCGGCGGGGAGTCATGCTGACCGGGTCCGGCGCGGTCATTCGCCCGGGCCTGCTTCCTTTCCGGACATGACCTGATGGATCGTGTTGAGAAGAACCTTCGTTCCAAAAGGCTTCTTGAGGGCCGCGGAAGCGCCGGCCCTTCTCGCCGCCTCAAGCAGTGGAGCCGGGCCGAGCTTGCCGCCGCCGGTGATGGCGATGACCGGGAGACCCGGCTCGGTACGTGAAATCTCGGCTATCGTTTCGATACCTTCACGATTCGGCATGATGATGTCGCAAAGCACGACATCCGGCTTCATCTCTCCGAGCAAGCGCAGCGCATCGTCTCCGTCGGTGGCCACGGTCACTTCATGGCCCTGAGTTTCCAGGCTGTTGGTGAACATGTCCCGGATCAGGCGGTCGTCGTCGACGACAAGTATCTTCATGATTATGCTGATTCCTGCCCTTGAATGATCTGCGGAGACACGCTCGCGGCACACCATTGCCGAACACACCTAAACAACTCTCTAGCGCGTGATGTGGTGCGCGCGCTCGCCAAGCCAATGGCCATTCGAGCATCAGAGCCTCCGACAAACCCGGGACGGTTCATGCTGGGCTTATCCTGAGGATGCCCAGATGGTAGACTATCGCTCCAGTTGTTCTTTGGGTATTGGCCTCGCCCTACCGTGAGACGTTCCACACTGCTTGGTTGGAGGCAGCCTGATCCGATCATGGAGACCTCCCGATTAGCACCAACGAGAATCACGGCCCTGCCGGGAAATTGAGATTTGGCGCGGCAGGCGGGACAGCGATGCGTGTCGCCGCGGTCTACGCGGCCGCAGGGTTCCTCTACATTCTTGGTTCGGATTGGCTCGTCGAAAATGAATTCAGCAGCGACTGGCTGCCGGGGGTCCAGAGCATCAAGGGAATGGGTTTCGTCCTGATCACGGCGCTTGGCCTGGGCCTGATCTCCCGATTCTTCATTCGTCGCGGCATGGCCGAAGTCATTTCCGTCAACGCCGCCCTCGAGGAAACTCGGAAACGTTTCGAGCTGATTGCCGACAATGTGGGCGAGGTCCTGTGGATCGGCGACCCGCGCGATCGTGGAATCCATTACGTCTCACCGGCGTATGAAATGATCTGGGGCCGCTCCAGCGACGCGATGTACGGCAATCCCGGATCATGGATGGAAACCGTCCATCCCGATGATCGTGCGTACACCCGTAGAAAGATCCGGGAACGCCAACAAAAGAACAATGTGGCCGAGTACCGCATAACGAAGCCGGATGGCACGATCCGCTGGATCGAGGATCGCGGATTTCCCGTCCGCAATGAAGACGGAGAAGTTTATCGCGTGGTCGGCGTCGCGCGCGATATCACGGAGCATCGGCAGGCAGAGCAGCGTATCGAGGAGCTGCATTCGCGTTTCGAAAAGGTGATTGCCTCGGCCCCCGTCGGCATCCTGGTTCACCGGGACTTCGCCCCGATTCTTGGAAATGAAGCCTTGGCAAGAACCTTCGGCTATTCCAGCGTCGACGAGATTCTTGAGCTGCCCGACTGCCTGGTCCTTTTTCCGAAGGAGGAGCGGGACCGTATTGCGCAGTTCAACCGCCAACGCATGTTGGGCGAGGACCCGCCAGAAGCCTACGACCTCAAAGGACAACGACGGGACGGTTCCATCATCGAACTCGAGAATCGGGTCACCGTTTTCGACTGGGGAGGGTCGCCCGCAGTCTGTTCCATTCTCGCAGACGTGTCCGAGCAGCGCGAAACCGAACGCCAGTTGCGCCAGGCGCAGAAGTTCGAAGCCATCGGGCAGCTCACGGGCGGTGTGGCGCATGACTTCAACAATCTACTGACCGTCGTGATTGGGAACGCCGGGCTACTCGAGCAGCGGCTGGACGGGCGCGATGAAGACTTGAGGTCCTTGGTAGACACAATTCTGAAGGCGGCGAAGCTCGGCGCCGAGCTCACGCATAATCTGCTCGCCTATTCCCGGCGCCAGATGCTGGCGCCCGCAGCAACGGATGTTGCGGCACTGATCGAGGGAATGCGGCTACTCCTGGAGCGGACCCTGGGCGAGCACATCGACATTACAATCTCCCATGAGCGCGGCATCGATGATGCCTACGTGGACGCCAGTCAGCTCCAGAACGCGATCCTCAATCTCTGCCTGAATGCGCGGGACGCGATGCCGGAGGGTGGCCGGCTGCGGATCGACGTGTCCAACACGGAGCTGGATGCGGATTCAGTGCAGTGGCATGCCGACCTCGCGCCAGGTCCATATGTCCGCATCGCGGTTTCGGACACCGGAACCGGCATGCCCGACGAGGTGATGCGCCGCGCGTTCGAGCCATTCTTCACCACCAAGGAATCCGACCGCGGCACCGGTCTCGGACTCAGCATGGTCTTCGGATTCATCAGGCAGACTGGTGGTCATCTCGACGTCGATTCCGAAGTCGGCAAGGGTACGACGATCCAGCTTTACCTACCGCGTGCCGATGCGGCCACCCGGCCCCGGGAGCAGTCGCCGGCTGCTCCTGCCTTGCAAGGCCAAGGCGAACTCGTTCTGCTGGCCGAGGACGACACGATGGTCCGGGATTTCGTGGTGTTGCAACTCTCGCTGCTGGGATATCGGGTCATGGAGGCTGCAAACGGGCAGGAGGCGCTGGAGATACTCGAGCAGAACGAGGATATCGAACTTCTCTTCACCGACATTGTCATGTCGGGCGGCATGAGCGGGCGCCAGTTGGCGGAGGCTGCCCATCAGATCCGCCCCCAGCTGCCCGTGCTTTTCACCTCCGGCTATACGGAGACCTCCATGTTGAATGAAGGGTGGCTGGAGCCGAATGGGCGACTACTGCAAAAGCCCTTTCAGCGTGAAGATCTGGCGCGGATGGTCAGGGCGACACTGGACCAAGGTGCATGACATCGGCGGTGTCCGATTTTCGGGGCATAGCTCACTGCGGTCTATGAGGATTTGCATCAGCCCATTATTTTTCTGCGTCAAAGTCGCTCCAAAGCAGCCTTGGAAGCATTACGGACATGTGTCCGGCAGGCCTCGATCGTAGATTCCTCATCGCGGTTCTCAATGCCAGCGAGAATGCTCTTCAGCTCGTTGAGGCTATGTTCGGAGCGGCTGCCACTATCCAGAGACAGTCGGCGAAGCAGACTGATGCGCGCGTTCATCGTTCGCAGGACCGAAGCCATCATGTCGTTTGCGGCCCCCTTGAACAGGATGCCATAGAATAGATCCTTGGCCTCCAGAATGCGCTTGAGATCCCTGCTCGCATAGGCCTTCTCGACCCTGGCGACCGCCCGGCGGAGTTGACCCACCTGGACGGCTGACGCCTTCTTCACGAACAGCGCCCCGAGATAGGATTCCAGCGCTTCGCGAACCTCGTAGATTTCCCGCGCCTGGGCAGCCGTGATTTTCGCGACGATCGGCCCGCGGTGCGCCACCATCTCGATCAGACCCTCGCTTTCGAGTTGCCGGAGCGCCTCGCGAACGGAAGTCCGGCTAGCGCCCGTAAGCTCGCATAGCTCCCGTTCGACCAGTCGTTCGCCCGGGGCGAAGCGGCCTGTGGCGATGGCCGTCCGAAACGCTTCGGCCACCTGATGGCGAACCGGTGCGGCGATCGCTGCCACCTTCATCAACGGACTGTCGCTCAACCAAATTCTCCTTGGTTGGATTAATCATATTGTCATACAATTTTCTACCTTAATGTCCAAGCATATGGTTCGCATAGGCACCAAAAAAATGCGAGTGCCAGCATAAAACCCATAATACGGTCTGTTGACATATACCGGTCCGGAGCGTCAGAGTTCGGCAAGAGCAAGGGGAGAAAACAATGCCGCAGTTCCAGGTGCGAGGCGTCGACATCTTCGTCCACCAGGAGGGAAATGGCGCGCCGATCCTCCTGATCCCCGGCCTCGGTCTCGATCATCAGTATTACCGGCTCGCGACGCCGCTCCTGGCGAAGAGCATGGCCGTCCACGCCGTGGATCCGCGGGGCATTGGTCAGTCCGGCGCAGGAGACCGCCCCTATACGGTCGAGGAATGGGCCACCGATTTTGCGGAGCTGATACCGAAGCTGGATGTCGGTCCCGTGCATGTACTCGGCACCTCGCTCGGCGGCGCCATGGCGCTTGCGCTTGCCGAACAGGCTCCGGAGCTAGTTCGCAGTCTCGTCGTCGTCGGCGCCTTCAGCGAGCTGGACCGCGCTGCGGTATTGAATTTCGATCTGCGCAAGCGGCTGATCGAGAAGCTCGGCTTCAGCGCTGAAGTCGCCGACTACATGGCTCTCTGGACGCTGTCCCGGGAGTTCATCAACAGCGACGCGGGCTATCAGCAGATGCTGGCGAACCAGAAAATCATTCGCCAGAACAGCCCTGAGCGGTATCTCGAGTTTGTCCGCTCTGTTCTCGCCTGGGGTCGCGAACTGCCCGAGCAGGCCGGCGAACCGAAGTTCACGGACCGTCTTGGCGGGATAACGAGCCCGACCCTCGTCGTCGGCTCTGCCAATGATCACCTGATCCCCCTCAGGCTCAGCGAGATCATCGCGGAGAACACGCCGGGCGCGGAACTGGTGGTGATGCAGGACGGTGGTCACATTCCCTTCGTCGAAAAGCCTGAGGAAGCCACGCGTATCGTCCTTGATTTCGTCTCGAAGCAGTAGCGGAGTACGGGCGATGGGCGAGTTCGGCAAGCGGCAGGTCCGCTCCGAGGATGACAGGCTGATCCGCGGTGAAGGCTGCTATATCGACGACATCCGTTTCCCCGGCATGGTGCACGTCGTCATCGTCCGCAGCCAGACCGCGCACGCCCGGATCCAGGTTGACGCTTCGGCGGCGCGGGCGGTTGAAGGCGTCGTCACGATAGTCACCGCGGCCGACTTGCCGCCCGCGGCGCGCGTGCTGCCGGATTGTCATCCCAACCCGGCGCTGACCCATCCGCGTGGCCCCGCGGTGCTTGCCGACGGTGTCGTGCGCTATGTCGGGGAACCGGTCGCCGCGGTCGTCGCAGAGGACCGCTATGTGGCCGAGGATGCGGCCGAACTCGTGCTTGTCGACTATGACGCCATGCCGGCCGTGATTGACCTCGAGTCGGCCCTCACGGTCCCATCGGGACGCGTCCACGAGGACATGTCCTCAAACCTCGCTGCCGCGATCAAGGTCGAGACCGGAGATGTCGACAAGGCCTTCGCAGGCGCAGCCTGCATCGTCAGCGAGCGTCTGCAGATCCAGCGCGGCGCGGGTCAGGCCATGGAGACCCGCGGTATCGTCGCCTACTGGAACGCGTTCGAGGACCGGCTTGTCGTCTGGAATGTCTCCCAGGTGCCTTACGTTCATCGCACCGCGATTGCAGCGGCCCTCGGGCTGCCCGAGCGACAGGTCCAGGTCCTCAACCCCGATGTCGGCGGCGGTTTTGGCTACAAGGGGCTGACCTACACCGAAGACCTGCTGATCCCTGTACTCGCCAGACAGCTGAACAGGCCCGTGAAATGGATCGAGGACCGGCGTGAGCACCTGACGGCGTCCTATCACGAGCGCACGCAGCTTCACGATCTGGAACTGGCCACCACGAAGGAGGGCGTGATCCTGGGAATCCGGGGCCGCTTCCTTCACGACACAGGCGCCTACACCCCCTGGGGACCGGTCGTCCCGCTGCTGACCGCGGTCAACATCCCCGGGCCCTACCGCGTCCCGAACTATGCGGTCGAGTGCAGCGTCGTCTATACGAACACCGTGCCTGTGGCACCGGTCCGCGGCGCCGGCCGGCCCCAGGCCTGCTACGTGACGGAGCGCCTGCTCGACAAGGCGGGCCGGGAGCTCGGCATCGATCCGGCGGACCTTCGACGCCGCAACCTGATCCGTCCGGAAGAATACCCCTACGACGTCGGCTTCATCTCCCGCGATGGCACGCGGCGAACATATGACAGCGGCAATGTGCCGGCGCTGATGGAACGTGCGCTCGAGATGCTCGACTACGAGACCGTTCGCGAAGAGTGCCGCGCGCACCGGGATGCGGGCCGCTATCGCGGCATCGGCATTGCCTGCTGCGTCGAGGACACCGGGCTCGGCCCCTTCGAAGAGGTCGGCATGACGATCGAAGCCGACGGTGGCGTCACCGTGCGGATGGGAACACCGAGCCAGGGCCAGGGGCAGAAGACGTCGTTCGCGCAGATCGCAGCGGACGAACTCGGCGTTCCCTTCGAGAAGGTCAAGGTGCTGACCGGCAATACGGACCTTGTCGAATACAGCATCGGGACGTTCGCGAGCCGTGCCGGCGTCGTCACCGGCAATGCGGTGAATGCAGCCGCGAAGCAACTTAGCGAGCGGGCCTGCGGCATTGGCGCCGTACTGTTGCAGGCCCGGCCCGAAGAGTTGGAACTGGTTGACGGCCACGTGCAGCTGAGGTCCGACCCCAGCCGCAGGGTCGGGCTCGACCGGATCGTCAAGACGTCGCTTGGCGAATCCGGAACACCCTTGCCACTGCCCGATTTCGGGCCCGGGATGAGCACGACCGCAAGTTTCAGCCCGCCCACCAACACCTTCGCAACCGGTTGTCACGTCGCACTGGTCGAGGTGAATCCCGCAACCTGCAAGGTTGAAATCCTGCGCTACATCGCTGTCGAGGACTTCGGCAATCTCGCCAATCCGCTGATCGTCGACGGCCAGGTGATCGGCGGCGTCTCACTCGGTATCGGCAACACCTTCTTCGAAAAGGTGGTCTACGACGATGAGGGCCAGATCCTGACCGGCACCTTCATGGACTATCTCATGGCAACGTCGATGGACGTTCCGCGTGTGGAGATCGACCATCTCGCGACGCCCAGTCCCCTCAACCCCCTTGGGATGAAGGGCGCCGGCCAGGGCGGCACCATCCCTGTGCCGGCGGTGATCTCGGCCGCGGTCGAGAACGCGCTCGAGCCCTTCGGCATCCGTCTTACCTCAGTGCCGTTCAGCGAAAGCGACCTCTTCCTCCTCCTTCGGGAGCGTTCCCACGCAACCGGGGGCGCCATATGAAACCGCCCGCATTCGCTTTTGCCGCACCCGACACTCTGGAGGGCTGTCTCGAGCTTCTCGCAGAGTATGGCGACGTGGCGAAAATCATCGCCGGCGGTCAGAGCCTGATGCCGCTCCTCAACCTTCGCATGGCGGCCCCGGAAGTTGTCATCGACATTGCGCGTGTCCGCGAGTTCGGAACGATCAGCACCGAGGACGGCACCGTGACGTTCGCCCCCATGGTGCGGCAACGCAGGCTGGAGACGGATCCCGAGGTGCGTCGTCACCTGCCTCTGCTGGCCGAGGCAAGCGCCATGATAGGCCATGTCGCAACCCGCAGCCGTGGCACTGTCATCGGCTCGATGTGCCATGCCGACCCCGCAGCGGAGCTGCCGATCTGCGCGACATTGCTCGAATGCGAGTTCGTGCTGACCTCCGGCAGGGCCACGCGCAGCCTCAGCGCGGACGAATTCTTCTACGATGCGCTGGTCACGGGACTGGAGCCGGAGGAGATGGTGACCGCCGTCCGAATGTCGGCGGCCGCGCCGCGGACCGGCTACGCATTCAACGAGATTTCGAGGCGGCACGGCGATTTCGCGCTCGTGGGCGTCGCTGGCATGGTCCGCCTGTCCGACGACGGTTCGATCGCATCGGCGAGCGTCGCGGTTGGCGGCGCATCAGGTCGACCGGAACGGTTTGCGCTCACCGACACGGCCATTATCGGGCAACGGATGACCGATGCATCCTTCGGCGATTTCGCCGCAGAGGTCATGACCCGTCTCGAGCCTGGATCCGACATCCATGCCAGCGCCGATTATCGTCGGGCCCTCGCCGGCCATCTGGTGGAACAGGTGCTTTCGACCGCAGCGACCCGTGCCGAGAAGGAGGCGAACGTCAGATGAAACCGTCGAAGCGCCGCCCCGTCACAATCGAGGTCAACGGCGAAATCCACAGGCGGGAGACCGACGTCCGGCGGACGCTCGCTGATTTCCTGCGGGACGAACTGGGTCTCACCGGCACGCATCTCGGATGCGAGCACGGCGCATGCGGCGCCTGTACGGTCAAACTCGACGGTGCGCTGACCCGGTCCTGCCTGGCTCTCGCCTGTCAGGCGGACGGCGGCAAGATCGAAACAGTAGAGGGACTCGCGGACGGCGACCGGCTCCACCCCGTCCAGGCAGCCTTCAAACGGCACCATGCCCTGCAGTGCGGGTTCTGCACGCCCGGTTTCCTGGTCACGGCGGTAGCGCTGCTGGATGAGAACCCCGATCCGACCGAGGCTCAGGTTCGGGACTGGCTAAGCGGGAACATTTGCCGTTGCACAGGCTACCAGTTCATTGTCGACGCCGTGCTGGCGGCGGCGGTGGAACTCCGAGGCGAGACCTCCACATGGCGCACTGACTGACCTGCTCCCCTTTGAGCCCGCGATTGTAGGTTGGCGCTCTTCAGAGTTTGGTGGTCTCGCGACCGTTGATGATCGGCTCGTCCTGCCTCGGCGACCATGTCGCATGCCGGATCAATAGCCCCGTCCCCAGTCGACGACGTTCGCAAGCGGGCGCCCCGCGAGCCATGCGCGAAGGTTCTCGCAGAAGAGATCGATCGACCGGTGGCGGTTCACATCACTGCCGGTCGAGATATGCGGCGTCAGAAGGATGCGCGGATGGCCCCAGAGCCGTTCGGGCGGGGGATGCTCGAACTCGCCCGCATAGACGTCGAGCACGGCTCCGCCGATATGCCCTGAATCGAGCGCGTCAACCAGCGCGTCCTCGTCGACGATTTCGCCTCGGGCGACGTTGATCACGATCCCGCCTTGCTTCATCGCCGCCAGCGCCGCCGCATCGATCAGGCGGGTGGTCTCGGGCGTCCACTGGCAGCAGATCGCGACGACATCGCTTTGTTCCAGCAGTCTGTGGAGGTCCCCCGGGCCGCCAATCTCGGCAAAACCCTCCGGCCGGTCATCGGCACCTTCGGGCGGCCGGCGCCGCGTGCCCACGACGCGCATGCCGAGCGCGGCGCACAGCCGGCCGGCTTCGGCGCCGATGCCGCCTGCGCCGACAATGCAGACAATCTTGCCCGCCAACAGCCATGGTCGATAGGCGTGCCGGTCGACGTGGCGGCTGGCCTGGTCCGCCGCAGCCCGATCGAAGGCCCTGGCGAAGTGCAGGATGCCGCCGACGACATACTCCGCGGCCGGCAGCGCGTTGGCCAGGCCGCGGGAAGTCGTGACGACGACGTCACTGCCCCACAGATCGCCGAGCCGGAGGTTGCTTGCCCCGGCCGGGCGCTGGTGGAACCAACGGAGCCCCGGCGCCCGGGCACGCAGATCGAGCGGGAATGGCCAGCCGCCGAGAACGATCCCGGCCTCGGCAAGCAGGGCATCGCGTTCGGAGCGGGAGGCCTTGCCGGCACTGTCGGGCGCGACATAGAGGTCGACCGCGTATCGGGGCCAGGTCTCGCGGTACTCGCCATCGAACCAGCCGCCGGCGTCAATAAGTCGGACCGACGGATCGACGGCCTCGATCCGTTGCCGGTCGGTATCGGACAGCGGCACAAGCGTCAGAACATTCGGCACTGCATCCGGCTCCAGCTCAGCGCCCGCATGGGGCAGAAGATCCGATCTTCATTACATTCGCTCAGGCCGTGAACCCGTTATGACGGGACCCAGCCAGCCGGGATGATCGGAGCAAGGAAGTTCTGGTCATGGCCCGGATCCAGGCCAACCCGGACAGCGAAGGCCCGCAAGCGACGGTGAAGTTCGGGCGCAACGAGCCTGCCCTTCTGTCGTCGAACGGGTTCGACGATCACTCAAGCGCCGTTGAGAGCCGGCCGAAAAGCCAACCTGGGGCACACTGCATCGGCCAGACCTTCAGCCGAGGCCTGCCTGACAACCGGATGTACGGTGCCTCTGCATATTCGGCATGGCCTGGCGGCCTTCTTGCGCGTTATCGATGAGCGGGGAGGCCAGAGACGATGGGCCATTCAGCCGAATTTTCCGTGCCGTTCACGGCTCGTGAGTCATGAGCATGCCGCGATCCAGGGGCGCCGCCCGCCCGAGGCATCATTTTCGGGCCGATCCGACGCCGCGCGAGAATCTCGTGGGCATTGCATTCATGCTCCTGGCCAGCCTGGTCCTGCCGGCCATGAATGCCGGCGTCAAGTACCTCAACGACTTCTACCCCAGCGGCCAGATCGTGTGGGCGCGCTATGCCGGTCATCTCCTGGTCATGATCGTCGTCTTCCTGCCGTGGCACGGCACCGGCCTGTTCCGAAGCCAACGACCGGGCATCCAGCTGGTGCGCTCGCTGCTGCTGTTCGTCTCGACGGCATTCTTCGTCTACGCGCTGCGTTACCTTGAACTCGCGGTGGCCATGGCAATCGTCTTCACGACACCGATCGTGGTCACCGCGCTTTCCGTACCCTTTCTGAGCGAGAAGGTCGGGCCCAGGCGCTGGGCCGCGGTCGCGGTCGGCTTCGCCGGGGCACTGATCATCATCCAGCCCGGCGGCGCCGGCTTCCACTGGGCGATGCTCCTGGTTGTCGCCAACATGATCATGTTCTCCGTCTACCAGATCCTGACGCGCAAGATCGCTGCGGACGACACGCCCGAAACGACGATCACCTACACCGCGCTAGTCGGCGCCGTGGCCGCCGGTCTCTTTTTCCTGGTCGAACCGGGCATCTGGCCCGTCTCCGCCTTGCACTGGCTCCTGTACTTCCTGCTCGGGGTGTTCGGCGGCTTCGGCCAGTACTTCGTGATCAAGGCCTTCCAGTACAGCCTCGCCTCGGTGGTGGCGCCGATTACCTACGTCCAGCTCGTCATCGCCGGCCTGTTCGGCTACCTCATCTTTGCCGAGGTTCCGGACCGTTGGACCTGGATCGGTTCGGCAGTGGTGGTCGCTTCGGGGCTCTACATCACCTATCGTGAGCGGCGCCGGCAGGTGGTCCGGGACGAGGACGCGAGTCCGGTCGCACCGGGCGCCGGCCCGCCCTGATCAGAACCGGAGAACGCCGCGACCAACTGGCCCGGATCGAAGGCTCAAGGCGCTCTCCCCGGCCCCTCCGATGGACAAGAACGGCACCTGCAGAAACTCCGAAGCTGTACCCTTTTCGGGCATGAGGTCTGAAAACGTCACCGGGGTCGTTCCGGAACGCCAGTGCTAGGTTGGCCCTGTCGGAATGACAGCGGATGGGGGAGGAGCCAAACGATGTCTTCAGGAATCACGCGCGCGGGCCTCGGGCAATGAATGCGCCGCTCCGCGGCGTTCGCATACTCGAGCTGGCGACGGGGGTCGCGGGGCGGCACGCCGCCCTGATGCTCGCCGACAGCGGCGCCGAGGTCGTCAAGGTCCAGGCGCCCGAGGTGGAAGCCGGTTCGCGTCTCGGCGGCAGGCTGACAGTCGACCCCGAGGGGGCCATCGGCGCCACGCTGGACCGCGGCAAGAAAAGCGTCGCCCTGGATCTGTCGTCGGAACGCGGCAAGGCGGAGCTGGCCGAGCTGGCGGCGCGGGCCGACGTGGTACTGGAGGATCTGCGGCCCGGCACGCTGGAGACGCTGGGGCTGTCCTGGCAAAGCCTGCATGGGATCAATTCGCGCCTTGTCCTCACGCGGATATCCAGCTTTGGCCAGAGCGGCCCCTGGCGCGACCGTCCGGGCGGCGACTCGGTCGTCCAGGCGTTGAGCGGCCTCATGGAGCTGACCGGCGACCCGGAGGGGCCGCCCACGCCCTGCGGCACACAGATCTTCGAGTACTTCTCGGCGCTGCACGGGGTCATCGGCGTGACCGCGGCGCTCGAAGCCCGGGCCACGACGGGCCTCGGCCAGCGGGTCGACATATCGATGCTCGAAGTGGCCGCCAGCCTGTTGATGCATTTCATTCCCGAATACCGCCTGACCGGCCACGTACGGACCCGGCGGGGCAACAGGAACCCGGTTTCCGTGCCCTGCAATGCCTACCCCTGCCGCGATGGCAAGTTCATCTACATCGTCGCCTGGAGCGATCCGGAGTTCGTCAAGCTCTGCAAGGCCATGGGGATGCCGGACATCGCCGCGGACGAGCGCTTCAGCCGGATCGAGGCCCGCAAGTCGCACGAGGCCACCGTGGACGGCATCATTACGGAGTGGACATCCGGCCTCGACCTGGAAGAGGTCGAGCGGAGACTCCTCGACGCCCGGCTGGCCATCGCGCGCATCGCCAGCATCGCGGATGTCTGTGCGAACGAACAACTCCGCCATCGCGGGCATATCGTCGACGTGGAGTATCCGGGCCGCGGGCGCTTTTCCGTCGCCGGACCGGCGATCCGCTATTCGGATGCGGCCCTGCCGCGCGCCTATCGCGTTCCGGTCCCGGGCGCCGACACCGACGCGGTTCTCGGCGCGTGGCTGAGCCGGTCGACCGACGCCGCCGCGAAGCACGACGGGCCGGACAACCGCGGCCATGACACCGCCGAAGACCGCGCAGCACTGGCCGGCGGGCCGCTGAAGGGTGTCCGGATCCTGGACCTCACGCGCTATGTGGCCGGCCCGCACGGCACGCAGATACTGGCGGATCTCGGCGGCGATGTCGTGAAGGTGGAACCGCCGGGCATCGGCGACGGTACGCGGTTGATCGACCGCCTGCTCGGCGAGCCGGACGCCATGTTCGCCAGCACGTTGAACCGTTCCAAGCGGAGCATCGTCCTTGATCTCCGGAAGGCGGAAGGGCTTGAAGTTCTGTCCGCTCTCGCAGCCAAGGCCGACGTTCTGGTCGAGAACTTCCGCCCCGGCGTGCTCGAGGACATGGGATTCGGCCCGGAGCGGCTGCGGGAGATCAATCCGCAACTCAGTCTGGTGCGCATCTCCGGATTCGGGCAGGACGGGCCGTGGCGCGACCGGGGATCCTACGACCCGATTGCGCAGGCGCTGTCCGGGTTCATGGAACTGACCGGCGCTACGCAAGGTTCGCCAACACTGACCGGCACCATCATCGGGGACTATCTGGCGGCAGTACACGGGGCGATCGGCGCACTGATGGCGCTTCGGTCGCGCCGGCGCAGTGGCGCCAGGCTGTGTGTCGACGTCTCGATGCTCGACGCCGCGACGACGTTCCTGATGGACGCAATTCCCGAATACCTGGGCTCGGGTGTTTCACAATCGAGATGTGGAATCCGCAATCGGGTCGACGGCCGGCTGAACACGTTTCCCTGCCGCGACAGGCGCTTCCTGCATATCGGCGTCCTGAGCGACTCCGAAACGGCGCGGCTGTTCGATGCGGCGGGGATCGGACAGCCGACGGATGCCGGGGCCGCGATGTTC
>MRWF01029238.1_pt1 | contig 25777 bp, 22 predicted proteins | sample 1013331 | NCBI WGS metagenome assembly MRWF01 (sample SAMN06117577, study PRJNA244670) | biofilm metagenome | biome: Water; feature: Cathode Biofilm; material: Biofilm; isolation source: microbial consortium enriched at the cathode of a solar microbial fuel cell | place: USA: District of Columbia ... | reverse complement strand
TCGGCCACGGTCGCCTTGACCTCGTTCACATGCCAGCCATCCCGTCTCAGCAGGGCCGTGATCCGGCGATAGCCATACCGGCCGAACTGCTCGGCAAGGTTGATGATGGCCGCTGTCAGAACATCCTCATCCTGACGCGGCACGCGCGGCTTGCGCTGGGTGGAACGATGCTGGCCGATCACGCGGCAAGCCCGGCGCTCTGTTGCGCCGAGTGTCTCTACCACGTGATCGACCGCTTTGCGCTTGCGTGAAGGGCTTAGAACTTTCCCCGCACGACTTCCTGCAGGATCTGGTTGTCGAGGGTCAGATCAGAGATCGCCCGGCGAAGCCGCGCATTCTCCTTCTCCATCTCCTTCATCCGTTTGGCCTGGCCGACCTGTAGCCCGCCATACTCCTTGCGCCACCGGTAGTAGGTCTGCTCCGTCACACCGATCGAACGCACCGCCTGACCCGTCGTCTCACCGCGCGCGAGGCGCACCTCCACCTCCCGCAGCTTCGCTATGATCTCTTCAGGCGTTGATCTCTTGCCCATCTCTCAGCTCCATACCTGAAGCCGGAACTAACTCAAATAATGGACCACTTTCGTGGGGGCAGACCAATACCTGAAACCTGCTGCTCTGCGAAAAGCAGAGACTGGTTTGAATTCGTCTGACGTCTGGCTTGTCAGAGACCCTACCTGACGACCACGAGAAAATTGTCATGGAAGTTCCGAAAACCGTCAATCGGCACGACCGCACTCAATAATAATTCTAGTCAAATAGATTAATCAATAATAGTCTTTTGAAATACTGGGCGAAGACCCGGGGAAAAAGTCTATTGGGAGGACTAGAACCGATGAACAGGACGAATCTGCTGGTCGCCGCCAGCCTGATTGCTCTTTCGGCATATGGCCGGGCTGCGGCACAGGAGGAGGCCGAAAGGCCGGAGCAGGAGGCCGTAAGGACGCTGGATGAAGTGACGGTGACGGCCGTCAAGCGCGAGCAAAACCTCAATGACGTTCCCGTTGCAGTGACCGCCTACACGGCAGAAATGCGTCAGGAACTGGGGCTCGACGATTTGTCGGATTTTGCCCGCTTCACGCCTAGTCTTGCCTTCTCGGCCGGTGACGATCGTGTCTTCATCCGCGGCGTCGGCCGTCAGACCAACACCAATGGGTCCGATCCGGGCGTAGCGACCTATGCGGACGGTATCTACGACTCTTCCACTTCGGCGGTGTCGAGGAGCGACTTCTTCGTCGAGCGGGTCGAGGTGCTGCGCGGCCCGCAGGGCACGCTCTATGGCCGCAACTCCATTGGCGGGGCGATCAATGTGATCTCCAAGCGCCCGACCGAAGAATACTCACAAGATGTGCGTATGACGGTCGCCAATTTCAGCACCATATCCTTCGAGGGCAGCTTTGCCGGCCCGCTCTCCGAAAAGGTGCGCGCCAAGATCGGCGCCGCTTTCAGCGACCAGGATGACGGCTATTTCGAGAACGTGTCCGGCGGGCCGAGCGAGGCCGGCGCGGCCCAGACCACCTATGTCGAATTCCAGCTCGATGCGGAGCTGACAGAAAACCTCTCGCTGTGGCTGCGAGCCGACTCGCAAGGATCCGACCTCCGTAACCGGACGACCAACCTCGCCTCCCCCTATGACATGTTCCCATTTCCATCGGGCTATCTGACGCCGGGCAACGCCTTTGCCTATCTGACCGGGAACTACGAACAGGAAGGCACGGTCACGTCTAATCCGGGCACGAGCGACATCCGCAAGTTCAACACGAACACCTATGGTGAGGCGGAGCTGGACGATGCATATGGGCTCTCGGCCATCGCCACGTGGAGCCTGCCGACGATCGACATCAAGTATCTCGGCGGCTACCGCACCTATTATTACAACGCCCTCAGCGACGATGACGGCACCCCGATCACCTCCTACACCTATCCCCTCGATCCCGCGAACATTGCGGCCGGGGAGGCGCTGACCGGCGGCCCGAACTGCCAGTGGCTGATCGAGAATATCGGCCCGGTCTGCTCCGCGGCGACTATCTACCCCGCGCGTACCTTCGGCTATGTTGAGGACCGCGCATACTGGAGCCACGAACTAACGGCCCAGTCGTCCACGGATAGTGGCCTGTGGTGGATCGTCGGGGCCTATGCCTATGAAGAGGATTTCCATCAGGAATCCCATTTCGGCAATGCCGATCAGCCGCAGATCCGGGCGCCGCTGGCCGCCCCGGCCAATCCGGGCGGCGACTATGTCACCGCCCTTTCGGACCTGAACACCAAGTCCTATGCCGTCTTCGGCCAGGCCGATTACGATCTCACCGACACGGTCACGCTGACAGGGGGGCTGCGCTACTCAATGGACGACAAATCCGGCTCGGAGGCACTACGGGTGATCGGCTACGGCATCGTACCGGGTTTCTCGCTCGGCGGATCAGGCTCGCTGACCCCGGCGCTGGACCTGACGGCGGCGACCGTCTCCTACACGTCGGCTGCGGGCGTTGCGAGCGATGTGACGATCGATCCCGACACCGGCCTTGCGCACCGTCGGCTCGACAATTCGTGGAATGCCCTTTCCGGTACCGCCGGCATCCAGTGGCAGCCCACGGACGACAGCAACTACTTCTTCCGTTACAGCAGGGGTTACAAGTCCGGCGGCTTCAATGCCGGTGGCATCAGCCAGTTTCCGCAGACCGACGAGGAGCTTCTGGACGCCTACGAACTCGGCGTGAAGAAGGGCTTCGGCGATAGCTTCCAGGTCAACGCAACGGCCTATTTCTATTCCTATGACGGGCTGCAGGTGCCGCTGGATGTCGTGGAGAACGGCATTACGCTGACGCGCTTCTTCAATGTCGAGGACTCCCGCGCCCAGGGCCTTGAAGTCGAGGCGAACTGGACGCCGACGGACAGGCTGCGCTTCCTGTTCTCCTACGCATATAATGACTCCGAAGTACGCGATGCGTGCTGCTTTATCGACGTGGCCGATCCGCTGGGCTTGCAGGCGGATGCCCAGCCCGTCGGCAGTGTCGATGCCAGCGGCAACCAACCGCAAAGCCTGAAGGGCGAGATGCTGCCACGTACGGTGCCGAACAAGTTCGGCCTCAATGCCAGCTATGACGTGCCGTTGGGCGCGCGTGGAGATCTCACCCTGTCGGGTAATTACGCCTGGTCGGACGAGACCTATCACGGCATCTTCAACCGCGACTACACGCAGACGCCCTCCTATGAGCAGGTTGATCTTGTGGCGGTCTGGAACAGCCCGGACGAACACTATCGCGTCGTCGGTTATGTGAAGAACCTGTTCGATGAGCAGGGCTATGACGGGGCGCGGGGTCTGCCGAGCATCCTGCCAGCCGGCATCGCCAAGACCTATTATCTCACCGCACCGCGGACGTATGGCGTCCAGCTGCAGATGCACTTCTAAGGTCGGCATGAAACAAGAGGTGGTGGCGCAGAAAGACAGGGTCCCGTGGACGACGAAATTCGTCTACGGGATCGGGACAATCGCCTTCGGTATCAAGGATAACGGGTTCAACGCTCTCCTGATGATCTACTACAACCAGGTCATCGGGTTGCCGGCCGCATGGGTGGGGGCGGCGATCATGATTGCCATGGTCGCCGATGCGGTTCTAGACCCTGTCGTAGGCCAATGCTCAGACAGTATACGGACTAAGTGGGGCCGGCGGCACCCCTTCATGTATGCCTCCATCCTGCCCGTGGGCATCTTCTACCTCCTTCTGTGGCTGCCGCCCGCCGGAGCGTCCGACCCCGTCCTCTTCGCCTGGCTCCTGCTGATTGCCAGCGCCACGCGCATCATGATCGGAGTCTACGAGATTCCGTCCACGGCGCTGCTGGCGGAATTCACGCAGGATTATGATGAGCGCACCGAACTGGTTGCCTTTCGTTTCTTCTTCGGTGTTATCGGCGGTATCCTCATGGGTATCTTTGTGTTCACGGTAATCTTCGCCGACGAACCCACAGCGCCCGGAGGGCTGCTCGATCCGGTCGGCTATTCCAGTTATGCCTGGATCGCAGCGCCCCTCATGGCGACCGCCATTTTCATTTCCAGCATCGGCACGCACCGGCAAATCGCTGGTCTGGACCTGCCGCCGCCTCCGCCGCGGCAGAGCCTGTTGACCACCGCGAAGGACATGGTCGCCACCCTGTTCCACCGGGTGAATGCGCCCATACTGATCGGCAGCATTTTCGGGTCCATGTCGGGCGGGCTGAACGCGGCGCTGACCATCTACATGCAGACCTATTTCTGGGAACTCTCCGCAAACCGCATCGCGGTGCTGACCGCCAGCGGCTTGCTCGGCATGGTGCTGGCTTTCATTATCGTGCTGCCCTTGTCGAAATGGTTCGGGAAGAAATGGACGACCCTGTCGCTCTATGCCCTGACGCTGGCGGGTATCACCATCCCGGTGGGCCTGCGCCTCGTCGGCCTTTTCCCGCCGAATGGCGATCCCTCACTGGTGCCGATTCTTTTCGGCTTCTATACGGTGGTCGCCATGTCGGTTGTTGCGGCAGCGATCCTTACAGTCTCCATGGTAGCGGACGTGACCGAACAGGTGCTCCTGTCCACGGGTCGACGCTCGGAAGGGTTGATCTTCTCGGCCACATCCTTCGTCAACAAGACCGTGTCCGGCATGGGCATCCTGGTCTCGGGCCTCATCCTTACCCTGGTCGGCTTCCCGCAGGACGCAAAGCCAGGCGCTGTGGATTCGGGCACGATCGCCGAGTTCGCCATCGTCTTCTCGATTGCCACACTGGTGTTCACCAGCGCGGCGCTGATCTGCATGAGCTTCTATCCCGTGTCCCGTGACGGGCACCAGTCGGCCGTTGAGGAACTCGCCCGCCAGCGTTCGGCTGGAAATCCGTGACAGGGGGGAAAGGGGATGGCCAGCGGACATGATGAAGGACGAGGCGGTGTGCGGAGAAAAGCAGCGCCGCGGCTGCATGTGTTTGATCCGGTTTAGCCGGTGATCTAGGTTTTGATTCAAATGACAAGCCCGGCTTCCGGACCGGGCGGAGAGACAAGAGACATGACAAAACGCCCCACGTCCAACAAGCCGAAACCTGCCGGGGGCGCAGGGTCGCAACCCATCGCGCCTTTAAAATATCCGCGGCGCACGGAGCGCCGCCGGCGCACGCGGGCGAAGATCCTGGAAGTCGCTGGCGAGATGTTCGGCGAGTCCGGCTACGGCCCGGCCACCATGCAGGCCATCGCGAACGCGGCCGATGTCCATGTCACGACCCTGTTCACGCATTTCAAGTCTAAGGGAGACTTGGCATTGAGTCTTGTCGAGACGAGCCTGGACGCATTGCGGGACAGGGCGCGGGAGGCGCGCGGCACGGTGCCGGTGTTCGAGTTCGTGCTGAGGGAAGCGCTGGAGCGCGCGCGCCGGTTAGCCGGGCAAAAAGGGCAGACGCCGTCCCTGTGGCAGGCTCTTTATACGGACAATGAGCTTGCTTTTGCGCGCGTCGAATATGAGCGGGGCCAGCATGCGCTGGTTTCGGAATATGTTGCAGCGGAATACGGCTTCGACCGGCAGGCGGATATCCGGCCTGACATGGTGGCGTCGCTGCTGCTGGCCGCTGCCTTTCTACCGCATCTCAGATGGACCGGGGCGGGCGGCGCAAAGGCGCTAGAAACTGGCGTGACAGACTCCCTGGCCATCGGCGAGGCGGCTGCGCGCCACATTCTGGCGCCGGACGGTTGAAGGCGGGTGCTAGCAAAGCAGCCTATGCGCTTATGAACTTTCTCTGCAGTTGTGATTCATATATAAAACGATTCCGAAGAATACGTATGGACGACACGCGATGACCGAAGCGCCTTACAAGGCACCGGCCCTCGAGAAGGGTCTCGACATTCTCGAATGCCTCGCCAGCATCCGGACCCCGCAATCCATTTCGGACATTGCCCGCAATCTCGGCCGTTCGCGCAGCGAGATCTACCGTATGGTCGTCGTGCTGGAGATGCGCGGCTATGTCGAGCGCACCGAGGATCCGGAAAAGCTGCAGCTCTCCAACCGTCTTTTCGAGGTCGGCATGCGGTCGCCGCCGAAGGTGAACCTGCACGAGGCTGCCTTGCCGGAAATGTCGGCGCTGGCCTTCCGGATGATGCAGTCGATCCAACTCGCCGTGGTCAGCTCTGACCAGATCGTTGTGATCGCCCGTACGGAAAGCCCGGACGATGTCGGCTTTTCCGTCCGGCTCGGCCACCGGCGCTCGATCATGAAGTCAGCCTCGGGCCTTGTCCTCTTCTCGTTTGCGACTCCGTTGCACCGGGAGAAGATGCTGAAAGACCTAGCCGTCGGCGGGGCGGAGGCGGCCGAGCTTGATGCCCTGCAGGGACGCGCCGAAGAAGTGCGCGCCGCCGGTCATGTCAGCATGCCTTCGCGCATGGTCGATGGGGTGACGGATATTGGTGCGCCGATTTTCGATCCGGCCAGTGGTGCTGCTGTGGCCAGCCTGACTGTGCCCTTCGTTGTTACGCGCCGGTCGAAAGTGACCGTTGACGAGGCGCCCGGCATGGTGGCGGAAGCAGCGATGCGGATTTCGGGCGCGCTCGGCTACTCACCGTCAGGCGCAGTATAGGGCAACCTTGGTGCCGGTCTGGTCCGGTATAGTCATGGCTTAAGCCGGACAAATTCCTGATTGAGGCGGCCATCATCCGGATCAGTCGTGATGGAAGACCTCTTCCATTGGGGCCCACCATTCGCCCGGCGCGGCCGTCTTCAGGGCCTCTTGGCACGGATCAGTCAGCGCCCACCAGCGCCGCGTTTCCGGGTCTTCCCCCATCTTGGCCATGTCCGTCGCATAGTCGCTGCCATGATACTCGTAGATGCCCACAAGCAGGTTTTCCGGCTCGCGCAGGAAGATCGAGTAGTTGCGGATATTGCTGGCGCTGATCTGCTTCAGGATCGAGGGCCAGGCATTGGCGTGGAGCGCCCTGTATTCCGCCATCTTTTCCGGCTTCAGCCGGATCATGAACGCCATACGCTGCATCTGAAATTCCTCCCATTCGCACCCTTTGTATACGTCCCTGCCGCACCGGTAGAGTCGTTTATATACAAACAAGCTGCTTGCATATGAAACATAAATGACTTACGAAAGTAAGGAAAGCGACCCAGCAAGAGGCCGCGTACAGGGAGGAGTTCGGTTATGCACAGCCGTTATTGCTGCAGCATCCTCTACAGGGTGCGCAAGAGTGCCTGCAATGTCTGACAAGGCTCAGTACACCCCCGACGCCGCCAGCCTCTCCGGGCACGAAGTTCCTGACTGGTTCCTGGATGCAAAGTTCGGCATCTTCATCCACTGGGGGCCATACTCGATCCCCGCCTTTGCGCCGCACAAACGCTCCATTGCCGATGTCGGCACTGCCAGCGAGCGGGACGGCTTCGCCAACACGCCCTATGCCGCTTGGTACCAGAACACGATGCAGTTCGAGGACGGGGAGACGGCGAAGTATCATGCCGAGACCTATGGCGCCGACTATCCGTATGAGCGTTTCGGAGAGGCCTTCAATACCGCTCTGGAAGACTGGAACCCGGTCTCTTGGGCCAAACTCTTCAAGCGCTCCGGCGCGGGCTATGTCGTGCTCGTCACCAAACATCACGACGGCTTCGTGCTCTGGCCGAGCGCCGTGAAGAATCCCAACAGGGACAACTGGCGCGCCAGCCGCGACATTGTCGGCGAACTCGCCGACGCTGTGCGGGCCGAGGGCCTGAAATTTGGTGTCTATTATTCCGGCGGAGTCGACTGGACTTTCAAGCATGAGCGGATCGAAAGCTTTGTCGGCTTTATGACCTCGATCCCAGGCGAGTCCGAAGGTTACACCGCCTATGCCAATGCCCATTATGACGAGCTGATTGACCGCTACAAGCCGGACTATCTCTGGAACGATATTGCTTATCCCAGTTCGCAATCCTCCTTCGACGTGTTGGCGAAGTACTACAATACGGTGCCGGACGGCCTCACCAATGACCGATGGATTACACCGGACGGCCCTCCGGTGGAAGGCGCTTTCGACAGGCCGGAAGGCCTGACGGGCCTCTTGCCGCCCGTCCCGCCTGTATGGGATGTGCGCACGCCGGAATACGGCATGTTCGACCGGCTGCTGCCCTTCGTATGGGAAACGACGCGCGGTATGGGGCATTCCTTCGCCTACAATCATACAGAAGCGGACACAGGCTACCTTACGCGTGATGGTATTGTGGACATGCTGGCGCGATCAGCCTGCTTCAACGGCAACGTCCTGCTGAATGTCGGCCCGCGCGGCGATACGACCATTCCGCCAATTCAGGCCATGCGGCTTGAGGAAGTCGGCGAGTGGCTGGAGGTTGTCGGCCCTGCGATCCGGGGCACGCGGCCTGTTGCCTTGCCGGAGCGGGATGTGGGCGGTGTGCCCATAGGTGCCACGCGTCGTGAGGGCCGGATCTACCTGCACGTCTTCGGTGTGCCGGAGGTCACGACGCTGAGCCTGCCGCTGCCGGAAGGCGCCGGCTCCGTCAGTGCGGTTCGCATCTATGGAGGCGAGGTCTCGGATTGGTCGGTGGAGGATGGCAGTCTCACCGTCACGGTACCCGCATGGCCGGACAGCGCCGTGCAATCCCTCGAACTGGAGTGCGGCGCGTGAGCGAGGCGGGGCATCCGCTCCTGCCTGAGTTCGGCCTTGGGGCGGCCGGGCTGGGAAATCTCTATGCAGAGCTTTCAGGCGATGAAGCCGAAGGGGCATTGGTTGCCGCGTGGGAGAGCGGGCTCACCTATGTCGACACCGCGCCCTATTACGGGCACGGCCTCAGCGAACAGAGGATCGGTGCCTGGCTGGCGAAATCCGGCGCGCAGCCGGCCCTGTCGACAAAAGTCGGCCGGCGGCTGGAGCCTGCGAATGGCCGCCCGCTGCCCGACCATGGCTTTGCATCGCCTGCGCCGAACATTCCGGTGTTCGACTATTCCGCAGACGGTGTACGGGCTGGCTTTGCCGGCAGCCAGCAGCGCCTCGGCGTTCTGTCGGTCGACATCCTGCTGCTGCATGACATTGGCGCGCTGACACATGGCGAGGCGCATGAGGCTGTGCTGGCGCAGGCGCTGGAGGAAGCGCTGCCGGAAATGGCCGCCCTGAAGGCGGAAGGCTGCACCAAATGGATCGGGCTCGGCGTCAACGAGATCGAGGTGTGCCGCGCCGTTCTGGAGCATGTGGATCTCGACGTCCTGCTGCTGGCAGGGCGCTATACGCTGCTCGAACACCAGGCCTCTGCGGCTTTCCTTGACGAGTGCCATCAGCGGGGCGTGAAGGTGATTATCGGCGGGGCGTTCAATTCTGGCCTGCTGGCGGCCAGCGGGAACATGCCGCTCCGCTACGATTATGCCGACGCGCCGGACTGGGCGGTTCAGCGGGCCGGCATGTTGCGCAAGGTGTGCGCCGCCTTCGAAGTGGAGTTGCCTGCGGCGGCCCTGCAGTTCTGCCGCGCCCATCCGGCTGTGGTCAGCGTTATTCCCGGGGCGCGGACGCCGGAGGAGGTGAGGCAGGTCGCGCGCTGGACGCAGGCGAAGATCGATCCCGAACTCTGGACCGCCATGCGCGATCAGGGCCTTGTCGTGCCGGAAGCAGTGGTGCCGTCATGACCTGGAAGCTTGACGCGCACATGCATGTCTGGCGCATGTCCAGGGGCGACTATGACTGGCTGACACCGGATTTGGGCTCGCTTTGGCGCGACTTTGCCATTGACGATGCCTGGCCCGAAGCAAGCCGGGCCGGTGTCTCGCAGGTAATCCTCGTGCAGGCCGCGGCGACGGCGGCGGAGACGGACTTCATGCTGTCGATTGCCGAAGCGGATGAGCGCGTTGCCGGTGTCGTTGGCTGGATCGATTTCGAAGCAGCCCATGCGCTGGACGAAGTCGAACGCATGGCCGCCAACCGCCATATCGTCGGCCTGCGTCCGATGATTGCCGATCTTCCGGACCCGGAATGGGTCCTGCGCAGGGACTTCGGCCCGGTTCTCACCACCATGGCAGGGCATGGCCTCGTCCTCGACGGGCATGCCCGGCACGACCTCGTTCCCGTCATGACGGAACTGGCCGCCCGGCATCCGAACCTTCGCATTGTCCTCAATCACGGCGGCAAGCCACAGATCGCAGACCGCCGTCTCGATCCGTGGCGCGACGAGATCGCCGCGCTGGCGCGGCATCCGAACGTCTCGTGCAAGTTTTCTGGCCTCCTGACCGAGGCCGGCGCGCGAAGCGATGACGCGTCTATCGGGGACGTCGTCGCGCATCTGGGTGGCTGTTTCGGACCGGAGCGCCTTTTGTGGGGCAGTGACTGGCCGGTGCTGACGCTTGCCGGCTCCTTCAAGGCCTGGGCCGAACAGAGCGAACGCCTGATCGGGCGGTATTTCCCGGATCATGCAGACGCGATCTGGCGCGGCAATGCGGAGCGCATCTATCTCGGAAGGAGAAGTGTCTGAATGGGCAGGCTGGACGGAAAGACGGCACTTGTCACGGCGGCCGGCGCGGGTATCGGCCGCGCCAGTGCCCAGGCCTTCGTGCGCGAGGGCGCACGCGTCATCGCGACGGATGTGGATACCGCCGCCCTGTCGGCACTCGCCTCAGAACTGGGCGTGACGACCGAGCAACTCGATGTCACCGACGCCGAGGCCATCGAGGATGTCTGCGGACGGCATAAGGATATCGATATCCTTTTCAACGTTGCCGGTTGGGTTCATAACGGCACCATCGACGCCTGCGGGCGCGGCGACTGGGACCGTTCGATCCTCATCAATCTCACCTCCATGTATGAAACGTGCCGGGCTATCCTGCCGAACATGCTGGCAAGGGGAGGGGGCGCGATCCTCAATATGAGTTCGGTCGCCTCCAGCGTGACAGGCGTGGCGAACCGTTTCGCCTATGGTGCCACCAAGGCGGGTGTTATCGGCCTGACCAAGGCCATCGCGGAAGATTATGTCGCCCGTAACATCCGTTGCAATGCAATCTGTCCGGGAACGGTCGATACGCCCTCGCTTCAGGAACGTATGCGGTCAGGCGGCAATTATGAAGAAGCGCGGCGCATGTTCATGGCGCGCCAGCCCATGGGTCGCCTCGGCACGGCAGAGGAAATCGCGAACCTCGCCGTCTATCTCGCTTCGGACGAATCTTCCTTCACCACGGGCGCCGTTCACGTAGTCGACGGCGGGTGGACCAACTAGGAGCTGGTCATGAAACTGATGAGAGTTGGCCCGCACGGGCGCGAAAAGCCGGCCATCCTGGACGAGACCGGCGTGATCCGGGATGCGAGCGGTCTGGTCGATGACTGGGACGGCGCCGCCATTGCGGATGAAGTTCTAGATCAGGCCCGGCGGGTCGATCTGTCGAGTCTGCCTGTCCTGGATCCTGCTTCACGGATTGGTCCGTGCGTAGCAGACGTCGGCAAGTTCATCTGTATCGGTCTCAATTATGCGGATCATGCCGCCGAAACCGGCGCGGAGGTTCCGGATGAACCTGTGCTGTTCTTCAAGGCGACGAGTGCGATTTGCGGACCGGACGACCAACTGGAAATCCCCCGCGGCTCGGAAAAGACCGATTGGGAAGTCGAACTCGGTGTCGTGATCGGGAAAGAAGCGAAATATGTTCCGGAAGAAGAGGCCATGGACTACGTGGCCGGCTATTGCGTCGTGCACGACGTGTCGGAGCGCGCTTTCCAGCTGGAGGGCACCGGGCAATGGGTTAAGGGAAAGAGCGCCGATACGTTCGGGCCGATCGGGCCGTGGCTGGTTACAAGGGATGAAATCGCCGACCCGCAGGTCTTGGCCATGTGGCTGGATGTGAACGGCGAAGCCATGCAGCGGGGGTCAACATCGACGATGGTGTTTGGGATTGCGCACCTGGTGAGTTATCTTTCCCGCTTTATGAGCCTGCGGCCGGGAGACATCATTTCCACAGGCACGCCGCCCGGCGTCGGCCTGTCGAGAACACCGCAGAAATTCCTGCGGCAGGGCGACGTCGTCACATTGGGCGTCGAGGGTTTGGGCGAACAGAGACAGGTCTGTATCCAGGCGTGAAGGGCTTTGGGTCAGGCATCGGAACATATGAGAAGGGACAGACAGATGACGGATCGAAACAGACTGAAAGCGCGGTTTCTAAAGACCGTGGAAGCGCCAGCATCGCGTGACGAACTCGTCCGCCTTGCGCGGCGTTGTGCGGAAGCAGGCAAGAAAGCCACTGCCGAAGATCGCATGGACATCGCCGCTGCGCTCGCCCATGCCGCCTTCCTTGCGCCGGACAAGACGGCCGAGACCTATGATGCACTTGCCGAGGGCTGGCTCGGGCGCGCCGTGAAGGCCACGCCGATCGATCCTTTCGACAGGGCGCCGGAGCATGTGCCCGCTGGCCTGTGGGACGAATACTGGGGTATCGCGGAAGACGGACTTGCCGGGAATCTGGATGCGCTTTCGATCACCCAGCGCACGGCCGCCCTTGGCCATCACTTCACGCCAGAAGCAACGGCGCGGATCGCGGAGATGTCTCACCTCTATGAGGGCGTGACCGAGGCGGCCGCGGGCCCGATGCCTGAGCTGATCCATCTGTCGACACTGGCGGCCTGTCCACCGGGATCACTCGGTCGGGAGTTCCACGACCTGATCGTCGACAACAAGTTCGATCTCGAAGTGCTGGACCGGTCGGAGATCGCGGTTGAGGCGCTGCCGCAACCGCTCGCCTATCTCAATACGCGTATGCTGCAGGCGCATGATCTCTGGCATATTACAGCGGGTTACGAGACGACCGCGCTGCATGAGATCGCAATCTCGGCATTCCAGATGGCTCAGTTTGGGCACAATTACTCTGCCCAGTTCCTGTCGCTTACGGGTGTCATTGGCGCGTTGTCCCCTGCGCGAGGTTACCGCTACCTCATGGATACGATTGCGACAGCATGGGCACATGGCCGTGAAACGCCGGCCATGATCCTGGTACCGTGGGAACAGGTGTGGGATCAACCTGTCGACACGATTCGCCGGACCTATGGGATTGAACCCTATGACAGGGCGCATCCGGCTGACCTGATCGAGCGTAGCCGTGCCATTTCAGAACGGCTGGGCGCGCTCATAAATGGGTTGCGGAATTTGGCCGCTCCAATCTTCGGCGCATTCAGACTGGGGAGGGTCTGAGGACGGGCGGAGTCGCGCTTCGCGTGTATGCGAAGTCTGCAGAAATGTGCCTCGGTTCATTTGTCAGTGTACCATCATTTCGACTTCGAGGAACATTTAGGTGCCATGATCCGATTCAAACAGAAGCGAGACGCCGGACTGCTTCAAAGGCGCGAGCTCCTTGCTGCCTGAGGCCTGCTTGTCTGCGAAGAACGGAGACGGGTTCGCATTTGTCTGACAGCACCGCCAGCCGGGCTTCGGATCAAGTCAAACAACCTGCCCGCATGGGAAGGTCTGCACACCGCGCAGGACGCTCGCCGGTGTGGCGATCGCTGGCGGAACGACACATCCCACGTGCAAAAGGTAATGATCAGGGAACTCTCGGTCCGATGCGCGCATTTTCCGCGCAAAACCTGGAGAGCATTTCCGATCTGGGCGGAAGGGGCGGGGCAGGGTCCGATAGAGACTTTTGCCGAGCTTCCAGAAATACCCGCCACATGATTTCTAGCGCCAGCGGCTCGATCTCGCCCGTGTCTGCAGACTCCGCGTGAATGAATGCACTGCCGAAATCGGCTTCGTCAGCCCCTGTCAGAATGGCAAGCGTATCCTGAGAGAGGGAACTGCCCGGCTCGCTCCGGATCGATGATGCCGCCATGATCTCGGGTTGATCCGAAATGGGTTCATCCAGCAACCGATGCGCTTGCAAAAGACCTGCCCCCATACTTTTGGGAAGCGTGCCCTTGATGGCTGTGTCCCTTGCGAGTTTCCGGAACAGGCTTTGAAGTGTGTCGCCCGGTTTCAGTCCTTGTATCAGCGCGTCCCGCCCGTGCCGCTGAAGCCAGAGAGCTGCAACGCCAGCTGACAAGGCGACCGCGAATGATGTGCCTTGGCCCGCGCCGATGCCGTCAATCGCGTCGGACTTTCTGGTGCGGCGTGCACACCAGACGAACTCACCGGGCGCGGAGAAGTCAACTTCCTCACCTCTGCAGCTTCCTTTCCATGGGGTGCCGGACTCGTTCGTCCCCGCCACCGCAAGACATACGTCATACCGCGCGGGATAGACGACTTCACGGACGCAGTTTCCTGCGGCAGCAAGGACGATGATGTTTTCGTCCACAGCTTTCTGGATGGTCACTTTCAACGCATCGGACCAGATCCCGCCGAGGCTCATTGTGATGATGTGTGCCTTGGCCTTCCGGGCATCATCCACGGCACGCGCGACAAATTTCTGATTGAGCCGTATCACTGATTTGATCGCCCTGATCGGGAAGAGCGTTGCGCCAGGCGCACTGCCTGTGATCTGCCCAAACCCCGGCGGCATTTGGCTGTCAATCGCGCCCTGGCTGACGATGACGCTGGACGTCGCGGTGCCATGGCCGGGATGCTGTGCAGGCCTGGACCGCAATGGGTCGGTGGCTCCCGGACTGTCCCCGAACAGGTTGAGCCCGTTGGCAACATCGATGTTCCGGGTCTCGATGTGTTGAGCAATACCCGTGTCGATATGAGCGATGACAATGCCCGAACCATCGACACCATGGTCGGCACGCGCTTTGTCGACGCCAATGTTTCTCAAAGCCCAGTTCAAGTCGGATTGATCCGGATCCGGCTCGTCACCTTCGAAGCAGAATCCCTTGAACATGCCGGCCACGAAAGCTTCTTCACCTTCGGAACCGCCGATCGCCCAGTCTGAAAAATCGGTTTCGAGCGCTGGCTCAACTGAGCGAAGCCCCATCTGTTCCCTGATGTAGTAGGCAAGATCGAACGGAGAGCCGGGGAGGGCATCAAATCGTGCTTCGTGAATATCCAGAACAAAGAATTCAGGATGATCCTCGTCCTGAAAAAGAGGCGACAGATCGAACTGTATGGACGCCAATACCTCGCCCGCAGCCTTTTCGAGATCCGAGGCAGTCGAGGCGCCATGAGTGCGAAGAATGAAACTCACCGGATTTGGAACATCTTCCGCCGCAGCGCTCATCATGGTCGAGCTTTGGCTTCGCTGAATGCTGGCGAGTTGTTGCTGAGCGGTCGACATTTCATTTTGCTCCGTTTCGGGATGCTGTGGAATGGAGTGGTTTGGACTCTATCTGGCTCGCGGCTTCGATGCTGATGCGGATCCCGGCCCGGGGCGGCCGCCTGCTTGAACTTGTCGATCCACGTCACTCTTGCGCGATTGAATACGCCCGGATGCGTTTCATTTTCCGTGACTCTGATCACGGTGCATTGTCACTTTCCCGGTAACACTTCGAACAAGTCCGACGCGCTGGCGCAGGCAATCGTGGCCGGTCAGTGGTCACAGCGGGCGTTCACCTGTATCCAGTTTGTGCGGATGCACGCGTCGTTCAAAAATGCGAGAGACGATACAATCAGATGCAGGGGCCTGACTATCTGGAAATCTACGACACGGCACTTGCTGCGATCGAGCGGGGCGAGAATGTCGCATTCCATCAACGCGCCGCTGTTCTTGCTCTGGCCCGTGCGGGGGCAACAGAGCTTGCACTGCAGAAATACTCCGCATTCGATCTTGAGAGATTCGCTGATGAAGACACGCTGTCCCTGAAGGCGCGTCTCCTGAAGGATGTCGGCCTTTTGCGGGGGACCGATCATGGCCGTGATGTCCTGCTGAATAGTGCTGAGGCGTATTACCAAGCCTACTTGCTGACCGGAGGCATGTATTCCGGTATCAATGCCGCAACGCTTTTTCTGCTGTCCGGCCAGACCGAGCGCGCCGAGCACCTTGCGCACGATATACTGACAGCAAGCCGGGACTCGCCTTTGGATCGTACGTCTGAGACTCGCTACTTCCAGATGGCGACTGTTGCGGAGGCCTGGCTGCTGACAGGCCGTGAAGACGCAGCTAAGGCGGCGCTGGAAAAGGCCGTCCGGGAAGATCCTGACAATCATGCGGCACATGCCACCACACTCAGGCAGTTTGAACACATTCTCCGGTTCCGGGACGCGTCTTCAGGCTGGCTCCAATCGTTCAGACCTCCGGCGGTTGCTTGCTATGCCGGACGCATACAGGGGTTTGGCGCAGACAGTGAAGGGAATGAGAAGCGCGTCAGGGAGGCGGCCAGAATGGCAATCGGCGATGGCCGCTTCGGTATCGCATATGGGGCTCTTGCCGCCGGCAGCGATATCATACTCGCTGAAACCTTCCTCGAAGCAGGAAGCGCGTTGCGAGTCGTTCTGCCGTGCACGGTCGAAACATTCATGGCTTGTTCGGTTGACCCGTTTGGCGAGGCATGGCGAAAAAGGTGCCTGGCCTGCCTGGAGCGTGCCGAGAGTGTGGATATTGCCACAAATGATGCCTCACTCATGGGGCGGGTGGCTGTCCAATTGGCGGCGGAGTTGGCCATGGGGCGGGCGGTTGTTTCGGCCAGACGGGGGGCAACGGAGGCGGTCCAGGTTTTGCTTGCGCCATCCGACAGCAGCCATACACAGAAATCGCATGAGACATGGCGCGCATCCGGCCAGAACTTGAAGACGCTCATGCTCGGTGAAAAGATCGACTGGCCAAGTACGGCCCAGAGGCCGATTGGAGTTCTCGGAGACGATCCCCGTCGATTGGTTGCGATGCTATTTGCCGATTTCTCGGGATTTGGCCGGTTGGATGATGGTCAGGTTGCGACGGTGGTGCGTCATGTTCAACCCGGACTGGCGGCCGAGCTGCACGCCCGGAGCGACAGCCTGTTGCACGTGAACAGCTGGGGAGATGGCATAGTCGCAATGTTCGATTCTGTTCCGGAAGCGGCAGAGGCGGCCATTGCGATGCAGAGATTCGTTCGCTCCCTGGACCTTGCCGCAATCGGGCTTCCCGGAAGTCTCGCCCTGCGTGTCGGGGGGCATTATGGCCCGGTGACGTTTGCCGAGGACCCGTTGACTGGCAGGACCTCACCTTTCGGGTCCCAGATCGCATACGCCGCGCGGATCGAGCCGCTGGCCATTCCTGGGTCGATACTGGTCAGCGATGCCTTTGCTGCGCGGCTGGCCCTCTCTCCGAGCCCTCATTTGGGCGCGTCCTATGTCGGGCGATATTCCCTCAGCAAAATGCCGGGGGATGCGCGTCTGTACGCACTCACCGACAAGGCCGGCATTGAGGTCACCATTCCCGGATAACAACAGCCCGGACGAAAGCCGCGCTGTCTTGTGCTGGGGAATTGGTGTCTCCAGTACGGCCTACCCTCCGGGGCCTCCACCGTCTCTCGCTTTCGGGTCAAAAATGATCCTTGTGTACTTTCGGGGAAGATCGTCCACTCCGCCCCCATCAGTCAACACGAAATGCAAGTTGAACTTGTGCCCATGATTGTCGTGCATATGGGTCTTGTGTTCGTCGCTTCCTGTCGCCGCGAAGGCCATCCGCTTCAGGGTTGTCGTGTTTGCTGCGCAGTTGCTGTAGTATTTCAGATGATCGAGAGAGCCATCGATTTCTTCGAAAGAGAGCATTTTGGGGTCAACAAACAGATCAGGCACTTCGATTTCCAGACAAATCACTTTTGGTCCGTACACTTTGAAGTCAAAATGAGAATGTTCATCCTCTTTCTCTATCAATCCGGATTCTGTTTCGCTGCTTCGCCTCCACAGGTGTGTCTTGAGGATGGAAAGTACAGATACAATCTCGTCCAGCTCTATGTACTCGGGCGTGATGTCCTTCGGCCAACCAGAGGCAAGAAATTCGGCAATGATCTCGCTTGCAGGCTTTTGCTCGGTGTTTTCCCGATGATCTACCATCAGGCTCCATTTGCAGTCGGGGTCATCAGGGTCCTGCGAAACCTTCAGGAGTGTGATGCAATCCTGCCCGCTGGGCACCTGCGAGATGTTTGTTGAGAGTGCGACTCCCGGGCAATCCTTGATGTCCTCAATAATGTCCTTTACTGCTTCCCCCATCAGCCCGTTCCTTTCCTTTAGGGTTGAGTGTCCGACTTGGTCAGTTGACGCAGGTCGTGCTCATGACCGGCGAGAAAAACTTCCGCATCCTGCCAGTCCGAGTTTTCCGGGTCGTGGACCCTGAGTTGTTCTATGAGTGGGCGCGTTTCGATGATGGCGGCCTCGGCAGCAGCGGAGTCCTGCTTTGCAATCAGGGTCTCGATCGTGCGCAGGTGCGCCGTGACGATATGCCGGCGGACGCGCCAGTCCGGGTTTTCCATGCTCCGGTCAAGCCGAACCAGCATGTCCTTGTGTTGTCTGCGCAATTCCAGGGACTCATCAAGACGTGAAAGGCTCTTCAGCGCTGTGCTGGTCCAGGAGATCGCGTCGGCATACTCCAGCTGAAGCATTACATTCTCCGGACTGGCCTCTGCAATCTCGCGGAAATCAGCCTCAGCCAGCCGGAACCAGTCCAGCGCTGTTGAGGCGTCTCCCATGTTCAGATTGATCGTGCCCAGATTGCTGCGCGCAAATGCAAGTTCCAGCCTGTAGGTGTCATTCTCCGGCGCCAACTGATGCAGTTTCCGGGAAAGGTTGAAATAGGCCTGCCAATGGGCGCGTACGAGTTTCAATTCCGGCGCGTCTGATGCAGCGTCGCCCGAGCGCCACTGCCGCCGCAGGGCTTCTCCCGCCCAATACTCGGCCTGTGCAACAGTGAAGAGTGTCTCGGGCGCACCCGCACATGTCCTGGCCAGCCTGTCCGCCAGGTCATTCGACAGGTCGGCATAGCCGAACGCGGCCTGACGGTCGCCGGTGTCGATCGCGACCCTGGTGGCCAGTTGAAGCGCTTTGGCCTTGCGGCCCAGAGCGTCACATCCGAGCTGTTCATCTTCATCCGAATAATAGTCGAGCGCTTTCTGCGCGACACCCGAAAGGGCATCGAGTCGGCCGACGGGTTCAAGACGGTCCCGCAAGTCTCCCAACATGAAATCCACCATGCCCTCGGCCTCTGCCTGTTTGCGCTGTGCAAGTTGGCTGGCCGATACTGCGGCGACCGCCAATGCGCTCATGACTAGGGCAATCAGCGCGCTCCCTGCTGTGATCGCGGTCACGCGGCGATTGCGACGGCGCTGGTCACGTCGGGACAGATCTTCCAGCGGAATGCGGGTGAGGCCGGAGACAAGCTTCAAATAGGCAAGTTGTGCGCCATCGCCCTCCTTGTTGAAGTCGGCAGCAAGCGGTTCTCCATCCTCCAGCAGACTATCAGGAAAACATGTGGCGGCACTGCCTGTTCCGTTGGCGTGGCTCGGGGCAATCGCCGCCAGAATGGGAGCGTCAGGGTGAAGAGACCTGAATGTTGATATTTCCCGGGCGACCCAACTGGATCTGGCTGCCGCCTCGGAACAGACCACGATCATTGCCTCGGCATTGGCCAGAGCCGAGACGATTTCCGCACTCAGATCCTTTGCGGCGGGCAGGGCCTCCCTGTCCATGAAGAACTCACCCAGCTTTCGAGCCTTCCCGCGCGCCACCGCTGAGGGGATGCGGTATGTCGACAGCTTGCGGAATATTCGCCTCGCGTGCCGGGAATCGGAGTGGCTGTAACTGATGAATGCCCTGTATTTACGGTCCTGTCGCATAACGCCTGATCTCCATCAGAGGTTACGATAACATTCCCCGCCAGGAGAGTCATTTGGAAGCCCCAAACTTCCCTAGGAAAATCTGGGGTTTATAACCTGAACTTCACCCGCAACACGCTTCAGCAGGCCCTGGTGCTCAAGTGACCCAAAGGCACGCGAGGCCGTTTCCCGGCTGGTGTGAATGCGTTTGGCAAGTTCGGAGATCGTTGGGGGGGAGGCGATCACCAGAACTTCTGAGTCGTCCGGATCAGGAGTACCGGATCGCAGCAATTCCTGATGCAACCGGGTTGGTACAGGCAGGGCCGTCAGCTCGGTCAACTGATCGGATGTGCGCGAGAGCCGCTTCGCCAGGAGGCGAGACACGGCGATGGACAGTTCGGCATGTTGCATCATGAGTTCCAGGAATTTCTGACTGGAAACGGCAAGAAGTGCGGCGTCGGAATCGACAACAACTGAAGAAGTTCTTTGCTTTCCTGTGAGGCATCCAAGCTCGCCCACAAGGTCACCGGGGCTGATGCCGGCCAGCCATATCTCATGCCCGTTCTGGGAATACTTGACCGCGCGTAGCACACCGGAGACGACCAGATACAGCGCGGTGTCCGGATCGCCCTGATGAATCAGTGTTTCCGACGCTGCGACGGATCTCCTGACGCTGGCGTCCGCCAGCGCCCGTGCAGCAGGGTGATCGGCGGGAAGATCGCAAAACACTGCCCATGCCGCGCTCGCGCTTTCACTCCCAAGCGTCATGTCATTACTCCCCGCTCGACAACCTTGTTTAGAATAATGAATTCCTGGATGGGGCTTTGCAAGTCCGGGTTGTGACGATCGCCTCCGGGTAAGCGTGGCGTGATGAGACCGGGAGTCGTGCTTGACGCCCCAAGGGGCGAAGAAAGGATAGGTGTACCGAACGTCGTGGGCCCGTCTTTTTCTTCCGTACTGATTGCGCGACGTTGAAATACGTTGGAAACACCTTGCAATGTTCGATACGTTTTCGACGATCGCCTACGCCATCGCTGCCGGGTCCATTGGGTTCGCGATGGCTATGGCCGTGACCCTGCCGGATCGGCGGGGCGACCGAGTCCTGTTTTTTTGCATCCTTCTCTTGGCGCTTCTGGTCCATGTACTCGGTCAGTTGCTGATCGTGTCGGGAACCTTTCGTCTTGCCCCGCACCTTGTCGGAGCAGATTTGTCCATCAAGATGGCATTGGGGCCAGCGGTGTACTTTTATACCCGCGCGCTGACGCGTGCCGAAAAAAGTGCATTTGGCGGTGTCGACTGGGCCTGTCTTGCCGGACCGGTCGTTGTCATTCTTGTAAGCATTCCGTTCGCGGGCCTGAGCGCGCAGGAGAAACTCGCTCTGGTCGATCCCGCGACGCGAAATCCCGACCATTACAGGATCGCAGTTTTCACCTGCACTGCATCGCTGCTGAGTTTCCTCATCTTTACCGCCATGTATCTCGGTGCCGCACTTTGGCTCCAACGACGCCATAGACGGCAATTGACGGAGCAGTTTGCCAATCTCGAGCGCCGGTCCCTCGACTGGCTGCGCAATATCCTTCTGGTTTTCGCTGGCGCATGGATGTTTTTCGCCTTGAAGCAGTTGCTTTGGCTGGGCGGAGTTTCCATTCCAGCCTTCAATATCGCTTTGGCAGTTATCGAATCCCTGGCCATCGCAGCCTTTGCCTTTCTCGGACTGAACCAACCAGAATTGCCGGTCGATCAGGAGACCAGAACGCGCGTTCCGTCTCGTCGACCCATACTGTCTGAAGACCGGCTCGGCCGAACCGCTGCCAAGCTGACGGGCGCGCTGCTCGCGAACAGGCTCTACGCCGACAATGACCTGTCGCTTCGCAAGCTTTCGGATGTGACCGGCGTCACCAAGAATCATATCTCCGAAACACTGTCCCAGCATTTCGGGGTCAATTTCTTTGACTTCGTGAACAGCTACAGGGCTGAGGAGGCGAAACGTCTTCTGGCGGAGACTGACCTCAGCGTACTCGATATCGGACTGGAGGTCGGCTTCAACTCAAGATCCACGTTCAACGCCGCATTCAAGAAACATGTCGGTCAGCCACCGAGTGCCTTCCGCATGAATGCGCGCAATGCGCCTCGGCCGGAAGTTCGCGATCAGGAGAAAATGCCCGCCCAAATGTCCGAATAGCCCCATTCGGACGACAATTTACCCGATTTTCCCCAGTTTCAGGTCATCGGTGATCAACACCGACACGAACTTCCGTTTTCCTGAAAGGGGCCATTTTCGGCATGTCTTCAACCTGTTCCATCCCCGACTCCGCACGCCGCATGGCTCGGCTCGCCGGCCTTGCCTATGTGATCTACACTTTGGCGGGTCTTTACATCACATTCGGGCCGATCCCGTCCCTTGGCGCACTTTCAGAGGGTGGGGCAGCATCCCAGCCCCTCGAATTCCGCTTCAGAACCGGCCTTCTGGCAGAGACGTTGCTCTACACTTTCGTCTGTGTTTCGGCCGCCGCAATGTTTGCCGTTCTCCGGTCTGTCAGCCTGGGGGCGGCGCTTGTCGCGGCATTTTGCCGGTTAGTTGAGAGCGCCATGGGCGCGACATTCATCGTCATCAAATACGCGGCATTCTCTGCAGCCCTCAATCCGGCACTGTCGGAAGGGGGCGGCGGATCCGTGGTGACACTTTTGCGGGATGTGTATGGCTCGGCCATCTATTTCCTGCTGGTTCCGATGGCCTTGGGCGGCTTCATCTTTTTCGCGCTGTTTTTCCGCTCGCGTCTCATTCCGCGCTGGCTCTCTGGCTGGGGCATGATCACCTATCTGATTGTTGGTATCGTCGCCTCGCTTGTCGTGTTGTTCCCGGCCTTGAAGGCTCAGGTCATGCTGTTTTTCCTGCCCGGCGCTCTGTTCGAATGGGTTGCTGCGGTGTGGCTGCTCTTCGTGGGAGTGTCTCCCCGTGCAGACCACCAGTTGTCAGCCACGCGCGGATAGCGCTCGGAAAGCTCGCGGCGTGCTTCGGGCGTCCGTTCCGGGAGTGCACCGGGCAGGCTGGATTAGGCAACAGGCCCGGGCAAGAGGGGCCTATAGAGTTGCAGCCATCTCAGACTGCATTTGCGAGGCCAACGCGTGTTAAAGCTCAAGGAGTATGCTGAATATGATGCAGTGGGCCTCGCCGGCCTGATCGAGCGCGGCGAGATTCGGATGCAGGAAGTGTTTGAGGCATCCCTTGCGGCCATCCGGGATACGAACCCTCATTTGAATGCCGTCGTGAATGTGCTCGAAGACGAAGCGGCTCATCAGATCGAGATCTTGGAACGTACCGCAAGCGCATCGACGACAAGCCCGGTGAATCTTCGCGGCGTCCCGATAGCCGTGAAGGATTGCGTTGCCGGAATGCAGGGGGTTCCCCAGAAATTCGGAACGCGCCTCACCAGGTCATTCGTGCCGGACCGGGATGAAGAAATCATCCGCCGTTATCGTCAGGCGGGAGCCGTATTTGTCGGCCAGACAAATGTGCCGGAGTTTTCCTCCTCCCTCACGACGGAGCCGGCTTTGTATGGACCGTGCCGGAACCCGTGGGCCCTGAACCGGACTGTGGGCGGGTCGAGTGGTGGGTCTGCCTGCGCCGTTGCTGCCGGAATGGTGCCCGTTGCGACTGCAAATGACAGCGCGGGTTCGATCCGTATTCCGGCTTCCTGTACGGGCATCTTCGGCTTCAAGCCGAGTCGCGGCAGGACGCCAAACCGCCCGGACGTTTCCGAAATCTGGAACGGCCTGTTTGTACAGCATGTACTGTCCCGGACCGTGAGAGACAGCGCGGCGTTCCTGGATGTGGCACACGGCCTTGACGCGGGAGCGCCTTACGCTGCGCCCGCATTCGACGGCTCCTACCTGCAGCAGGTCACCACGCCGCCCGGCAAACTCAGGATTGCGTTCAGTACCGAGCCGCTGAATGGCGTGCGCGTGGCGGATGCGTGCAAGACGGCCGTCATGGAGGCGGTCGATAGGCTGGAAAGCCTGGGCCATGAGATCGTCGAAGCGGCGCCCGAGATTGAGCGCTCGGAGTTCTTTGGTGTGCTGGAGGACATGCTTTGCGCAAATCTGGCATTCGAAATTCGCAATCACTCTGTCGCTCAGGGCGTCGAGATCGGCCCTGAAACGGTGGAGGCCTGCAACAGGGCCATGATCGAATTCGGCGTCAGCATGCCGGCAACGCGCTATCTCAAATTCTTCGATCTGAAATCGCATTGCGAGCGAGCGATGGGACGTTTCTTTGGTCAGTATGACGCGTTCCTGACACCCACGCTGGCGACGGAGCCGGTAGAGCACGGGTTCATTCACGCTGACGGACCGGATCTGAGGCAGTACCTGGATCGTTTCTGGGAGTTCTCTCCCTTCACAGTTCTTGCAAACATTGCCGGAATTCCGTCCATGAGTGTCCCGGCGCATTTCAGCGCATCCGGACTGCCTGTCGGCGTCCAGTTTTCCATGGCGTATGGCGAGGATGACAAGATGTTTCGTCTGGCGGGACAGCTGGAAGACGCGAGCGAATGGATTCGCCCGAGCCCGATTGTCACGCCCGGATGACCTGGGTTTTCCTGGCGGTTAGCAGAAACAGCAAAAGTGCAAATCCGAAGCTGATCGCGGAGAATGCCAGAACGCCCGCAGGTCCCGCCTGTGCATGAACCAGCCCGCCGACATAAGGCCCGGTTGCAAGACAGGCCAGTTGTACGACGAGGGCGATGACCGCCATGGATCCGTCACGGTCATGTTCCGCCAGGATTCCCATTTGAAACGGAAAGACGAAGTTCAGCGAGAACAGGAACAGGCTGCCGCTCGCAAGATAAATGGCGTAGTCGCCAGCGTTCAACAGCAGGAGCAGGCTGAACGCGTGGGCAATGATGCCGAGCGTGAGAAGCAGGTTGCGATGCAGGAAAGGCTGGGATGCGACCACCAGGACCGGTCCGAGAACACCGATGATGGAGGCAAGTCCGAGCGCTCTGCCAATGAGACTTGCGGACAGGTTTGCGTCGGCGGCAAACAGTTCGAAGAATGCCCAGACAGATGAGAAGCCCCAGAAATAAATTCCAAGCGCGACAAGCCCGAGCGCAGCCTTCCCTGTTTGAATGCCGGGATCCGGCGACAGACAGGGCGTCTCCGTCTCCTTGCGCAAGGAGGCGGCGTTGAAGGTGGTCGGGAAGACCGGAATAACAACAAGCATGGCCACACTTGCCGCGGTCAGTGCGATGAAGATCGCGTCAATGCCAAATTGCTCGGCGAGGTGTGAGAAGAACGGTATCGTGACTGCCTGTGCGATCAGTTGTCCGAATGTATAGAAACCGAAATTCCGGTCTGGATTTGCGCTCGCGCAGAGTGCAGCGAACACGAGTGACACGGCGAAGCCATTTCCAAAGCCTGCCAGAAGGCGCGAGAGCAGAAGGTCCACATAGCCATTGGACCAAACGGACAGCAGATTGCCCATGCAGGTGATGCCAATTGCGACAATCAGTATCCTGCGCCAGTTGAACCGGTTCTGGATGCCAAACGAGATTATACAGCCTACGGCGCATCTGGTCTGCCCCCACGAAAGTGGTCCATTATTTGAGTTAGTTCCGGCTTCAGGTATGGAGCTGAGAGATGGGCAAGAGATCAACGCCTGAAGAGATCATAGCGAAGCTGCGGGAGGTGGAGGTGCGCCTCGCGCGCGGTGAGACGACGGGTCAGGCGGTGCGTTCGATCGGTGTGACGGAGCAGACCTACTACCGGTGGCGCAAGGAGTATGGCGGGCTACAGGTCGGCCAGGCCAAACGGATGAAGGAGATGGAGAAGGAGAATGCGCGGCTTCGCCGGGCGATCTCTGATCTGACCCTCGACAACCAGATCCTGCAGGAAGTCGTGCGGGGAAAGTTCTAAGCCCTTCACGCAAGCGCAAAGCGGTCGATCACGTGGTAGAGACACTCGGCGCAACAGAGCGCCGGGCTTGCCGCGTGATCGGCCAGCATCGTTCCACCCAGCGCAAGCCGCGCGTGCCGCGTCAGGATGAGGATGTTCTGACAGCGGCCATCATCAACCTTGCCGAGCAGTTCGGCCGGTATGGCTATCGCCGGATCACGGCCCTGCTGAGACGGGATGGCTGGCATGTGAACGAGGTCAAGGCGACCGTGGCCGA
>MRWF01018700.1_pt1 | contig 25884 bp, 22 predicted proteins | sample 1013331 | NCBI WGS metagenome assembly MRWF01 (sample SAMN06117577, study PRJNA244670) | biofilm metagenome | biome: Water; feature: Cathode Biofilm; material: Biofilm; isolation source: microbial consortium enriched at the cathode of a solar microbial fuel cell | place: USA: District of Columbia ... | reverse complement strand
CTGGCGCAGAGAGCGGTTCGCGCCCTCAAGTCGGCCCACCCGGAACTCGGAGTGATTACAGACGTGGCGCTGGACCCGTTCACCACCCATGGCCAGGACGGCATCATCGATAACGACGGTTATGTCCTCAATGACGTGACGGTCGAGGCACTGGTCAACCAGGCGCTCTCCCATGCCGATGCGGGCGCCGATGTGGTCGCACCGTCTGACATGATGGATGGCCGTATTGGTGCCATTCGCGAAGCCCTGGAAAACGGCGGCCATGTGAACACACGGATCCTGGCCTATTCTGCCAAGTACGCATCAAGCTATTACGGGCCTTTCCGTGATGCGGTAGGCTCGGCCGCCAATCTCGGCAAGGGTAACAAGGCGACCTACCAGATGGATCCGGCCAACGGTGACGAGGCATTGCATGAGGTCTCGATGGACCTGGCCGAAGGCGCAGACATGGTGATGATCAAGCCCGGTATGCCGTATCTCGATATCGTGCACCGGGTGAAGACGGAATTGCGGGTACCAACATTTGTTTACCAGGTCAGTGGCGAATACGCCATGCATATGGCCGCAGCCCAGAACGGCTGGCTCGACGGGGATGCGGTGATGATGGAAAGCCTGATGGCCATGCGCAGAGCCGGGGCCGACGGAATCCTGACCTACTTTGCCGTGCGCGCGGCCCGACTGATGCGGGACCGTCAGCGCGGATAAGGCCAAAATCATTCGCCAGCAGTGGCGAACACACTGGAATCGAGGAATCATGACAACGGAAACGGCGAAGAATCAGACGGCAGGGGATGACCGGAGTGTGCCTGCGCCGGTGGATGTGCCCCCGGTTGGTGAGGAGATCAACCTGGATGCCAATGAAAATTACTTCAACCGGGAACTGAGCCAGCTCCAGTTTAATTACCGCGTGCTCAAGCAGGCCCTGGATACGACGCACCCGTTGATCAATCGTCTGATTTTCTGCTGCATTTTCAGCAGCAACATGGACGAGTTCTTCGAGATCCGTGTGGCCGGTCTAAGGCAGCAGATGAAATACGGCCGTGAGACCGTTGGTGCCGATGGCATGATGCCGGACCAGGCCCTGGCGGAGATCAGCCGTGTTGCTCACGAGTACATTCGCGAGCAGTACGACATACTGAACAATGTGCTGATTCCCGAGATGGAAGAGCAGAACATTCACTTTGTCCGGCGCCGGGAGTGGACGCCGGAGCAGGCGGAGTGGGTGCGCACTTATTTCGAGGAGGAGATCCTGCCGGTGGTCAGCCCCATCGGGTTGGATCCTTCGCACCCGTTCCCGCGTCTGGTCAACAAAAGCCTGAACTTCATTGTTGAGCTGGACGGCAAGGACGCCTTCGGGCGGGAAACCGGCATGGCGATTGTGCCGGCTCCGCGTTCGCTGCCCCGCCTGGTCCGTCTGCCTGATGATGTCTGCAATGGTGGCGAAAACCTGGTGTTCCTGTCGTCCATGATCCACGCCCACGCCGACGAGCTCTTCCCCGGCATGGAGGTGAAAGGCTGCTATCAGTTCCGGCTGACCCGTAACGCCGACCTTGAGCTTGAAGACGATCTGGAAGACCTGGCCTCGGCCCTGCGTGGTGAGCTGCTCAGTCGCCGGTTTGGCGACGGCGTGCGCCTTGAGGTTGCCGACAACTGCCCGGAAGAGCTGGTTCAGTTCCTGCTGAAGGAATTCGGTCTGACCGAGCGCGATCTTTACCAGGTCCATGGCCCGGTGAACCTGACCCGATTGATGGCGGTCGGAGGGCTGGTGGACCGTCCGGACCTCACCTATTCCGGTTTTTCGCCGTCGATTCCCAAGCTGATACGCAGCAAGGAATCGATGTTCGATGCCATTCGCAAGCGCCCGATTCTATTGTTGCACCCTTACGAAAATTTCAGCCCGGTCGTTGATCTGTTGCGCCAGGCCGCCAAGGATCCTCAGGTTCTGGCGATTCGCCAGACCCTATATCGGACGGGGGCAGACTCGGAGATTGTCGAGGCGCTGGCGGATGCGGCCCGCCGCGGCAAGGAGGTTACCGCGGTTATCGAGTTACGGGCGCGATTCAGTGAGGCCGAGAACCTCGAGCTGGCCAGTCGGCTGCAGGAAGCGGGCGTGATCGTGGTATACGGCGTGGTTGGTTACAAAACCCACGCCAAGATGATTCTGATTGTGAGGCGTGAGGAGGGACGGCTGCGCCGCTATGTGCACCTGGGCACCGGTAACTACCATGCCGGTAACGCCCGTCTGTATACCGACTACAGCTTCATGACCTGCGATGAGTCCATCAGCGACGACGTCAACAAGCTGTTCCAGCAGCTTACCGGCATGGGTAAGGCCCTGAAGATCAAGAAGCTGTTTCATTCGCCCTTCACCCTCCATCCCCGGCTACTGAGCCTGATTGATCGGGAAGCGGGCTTTGGGGACAAGGGCCGGATCATCTTCAAGTTCAATGCATTGACGGAAATCCAGCTGATCAAGGCGCTTTACCGGGCTTCACAGGCCGGTGTGAAAATCGATCTGATCATCCGCGGCATCTGTTGTCTGCGTCCGGAAGTGCCGGGCCTCTCGGAGAATATTCGGGTGAGGTCGATCATTGGCCGCTTCCTGGAGCACACCCGTGTCTACTACTTTGGCAACAATGGCCGCCCGGATGTGTACTGTTCGAGTGCCGATGGTATGGAACGGAACCTGCTCAGCCGGGTGGAAACCGCTTTCCCCCTGGACGATCCTGATCTTGCCGCCCGGGTCAGAGAAGATCTGGATACCTACCTGGCCGACAATTGCCAGTCCTGGGTACTGCAACCGGACGGCAGTTATATTCAGAACCAGCCCGCAGAAGGTGAAGAGCGCCTTGCCTCACAATTGGTGTTGCTTGAACGGCTGACCGGAAAAACCTGATTCCCGAACTGGAGAAAGTTGTTTGAACACCAAATGGATGATTGCCGGCGCTGGTGTGCTGGCTGTAGCGGGCGGCCTGCCCTGGGTCGTGGGATACGTAACTGAGCAGCAGTGGCACCAGGCAACAGCGGAGGTGAACGATGCACAACCCTTCCTTCGCATGGAAACGGATAACTATGAGAGAGGTATTCTCGGGGCCCGTTTCAGAGGTTCGGTGAACCTGATCAATCCGGAAACCGGTGAATCCCAGAAGCTTGCCTACCGGGCCAATGTGACCCATGGCGTGACCGGCAGCCTGATGGATTTCCAGCCCGAGGATGGCTGGGCCGCCGGCGATAGCGACTGGTTCTCCGGTGAGGAGCCGAAGCTGACCCTGGAAACCCGTCTCTGGGGTACCGCTGTTCTCGAACTCGAAGCGCCCCAGATGACCCTGACGGACCCGGATACCGGGGAGACCCTGGCCTCAAGTGGCGGCTTGGCAAGAATTGAGGTCAGTGAGGCCGGTTCTCAGGCCGATGCCTTGATGGTCTGGCCGGGAGTAACCCTGTCCGGTCCGGACCTGGATATCCAGGTCAGCGACTTCCGCCTCGAGCAAACCATGAGTCATCTGACCGGTGAGGTCTGGACCGGCTCCGGCGAGATTGCGGTGGAATCGGTTGCTGTGACCCCGGCGGCGGAAGCCCCCTTCATGCTTCAGGGGATTTCGGTTCTTAGCAGCAGCGAGCCGGTCAACGATGGTGAGCGCCTGGATTCACGAATGACGTTCGAGGTCGCTGGCGTTTCAACGGCCGATGAGCGTTATGGTCCCCAGAGACTGGTGTTCGCATTGTCCGGGCTGGATGTGGCGGCCTGGAGCAACCTGACCGAGAGCCTTTCATCCATGCAGGCGCTGGCTATCACTCAGGCCTCTGGCGGTCCCCAGCAGTTTGAGCAGCAGATGGCCGCCATGCAGCAGGTGAATGCCGCCGTTCGGGATTTGGCAGCAGCCGGGTTCTCGGTTGGTTTTCCAGAGCTGACGGTGACCACCCCGGAGGGTGTGATAGAAGGCAGCGCCCGGATCGCCCATCCGGAGCTGACGGCGGATCAGAAAGCAGAAATGCTGATGGTGATGCAGCAGTTGACCGGCAAAATGGATCTCAGTCTGCCCGTCGCGCTCGCGGAGGAATACCCGGAATTCCGGTTACAGCTGGCACCGCTGATAAAGCAGGGGCTGCTGGTAGAGCAGGGTGACAGTCTGGTGCTTGATGCCAGTATGAAAGATCTTGTGCTGGACGTGAACGGTGTGGAAATTCCTTTGCCGCCGTTGCTTTGACGCCGCTGCTTCATTGCCATAAAAAAGCCCCGCTGGTCGGGGCTTTTTTGTTAGTTCAGCTTCAGCTGAACTTCTTTTTCAGGGCAGCCTCTACCGCCGGATCAACAAACTCCGAGACATCGCCACCCAGGGATGCGATTTCCCGGATCAGGGTGGAGGAGATGTAGGACAGGTGATTGGCCGGTGTCAGGAAAACGCTTTCCACTTCCGGAGCCAGACGGCGGTTCATGTCGGCCAGCTGGAATTCGTATTCGAAATCCGATACCGCCCGGAGTCCACGGAGGATCACGGTGGCACCCTGTTCACGGACGAAATCGGCGAGCAGGTTGCTGAATCCGGTGACGCTGACATTGGGGAGATGCGCGGTCGCCTGGCGGACCAGTTCGCAGCGTTCTTCTAGATCGAGAAGTGGCTGTTTCTTGGGGTTGTAGGCGATGGCGACGACGATTTCATCAAACATTCGGCCGGCCCGTTCGATCAGGTCGGTGTGGCCGTTGGTGATGGGATCGAAGGTGCCCGGGTAGATGACTTTGGACATGCGCAGCTCCTTTCTTTGCGAGGCCCAAGGATAGCAGCATTTTCGGAGACTCTGTAGGCGTCCGGGGCTTCAGGTCGTGCATGTCGGCTATGTGGTGGGGCCGACTGGAAGGGCTTGTCCGGGAAACGCTACAAGCACCCCTTCGGGGTCCGGCCAGCAATCACAGATTGCTGTCGTTCGCCTGCGCATGAAGCTTCGCTTCATAATCGCTTGTCTCACCCATGTGCGCTTTAGCGAAGCCATCCATGGCTTCTCACATTCCCGGACAAGCCCTTCCAGCCAGCCCTTTCATCCCCGTGCGAGCCTCCCCGAAGGAAACTGGGGCTGTTATCTGCGCGCAATGCTAGCTGGCTGCTCGCGAGAGTCTTTGAGCCAACCTTGTACTGTTCCGTGCCGCCAGGGCGTAAACCGACAGCTGCGGATTTGCCCCGATGCTGGTGGGGAAGATCGAGGCATCGTGGATGCTGAGGTTGCTGACCTGGTGGTGTTCACCAAAGCCGTTGACGACCGAGTTTTGCGGATTGCTTCCCATGGCGCAGCCGCCCATCTGGTGGGCGGTGAACAGGCGGACGCGGTGGGGTGCCATGGGGAGCTGGTCGATGGCGGCTTTGGCGTCGGTCCAGTTGGTGTACCAGTCGGAATCCAGGTGCATCAGGCGGACTTTTTCGGCACCGGCGGCGAACTGGATTTCGGCCATGGTGTGGAAGGCTTCGCGGATGCCCTTCCAGAGGTAGTCGCTGACGGGGTAGTCCAGTACCGGACTGCCGTCGTCGCGGAGGGAGACTGTGCCGCCGGGGCTTTCGGGGTGGAAGCCGTCCCGGAGCAGGGCGATGACGGACTGCATGTGGGGCAGGCCGGCCATGTTGTTGATCTGGGTTTCGCCGTGGCCGGGTATGACGCCGCTGGACATGCCCGGGTGCAGCGGTGGCACCTCGAGTTTGTAACCAACCGGGCCGTCGACGCCGTTTCGGAAGTTGAATTCGTCCGAGTAGATGGACTGGGGCGCGCCATAGAACGGATCGACGCGCTGAGGCATCTGGGCGACGGTGGCGTTGACCGGATGGATGAACGAACGCTTGCCGATCCGCTGGTGCGGGTCCGGGATGTCGGAGCGGAGCAGCAGGCCGGGGCTGCCGATGGCGCTGGCGGCGACCACGAAGTGTCGGGCTTTGAGCGTGACCTTGATCCCGGTCGGGGTGACGCCATCATCCGCAAAGGCAGAGGCTTCCAGGTGGTCGATCTTGTCCTCGTTCATTACCAGGCGGTCGGCGCGCAGGCTGTGGAACAGCCGGGCGTTGTTATCGAGCGCCCCCGGAATGGTGGTCATCAGGGCGCCCTGTTTGGCGTTGGTCGGGCAGCCGACGCCGCAATAGCCCAGGTTCCAGCAGCCTTTCACATTGCGGGGAATGATCTGCCAGCTGTAACCCAGTTTTTCGCAGCCCTGGCGCAAGATGTCGTTGTTGACGTTCGGGTCGACCTGCCACGGGGCCATGGAGTGGCGTTCTTCCCGGCCATCGAACCAGGGCGCCATGGCGTCCGGCCGAAGTTCGTCCAGGCCAAACTGCTCGGCCCAGTAATTGAGCGTGGGCGCCGGTGTCCGGAAACTGGAAGTCCAGTTTACCGTGGTGGAACCGCCCACGCAGCGGCCTTGCAAAATGGCGATTGCCCCGTCCCGGGTTACCCGGCTCATGCCTTCCTGGTAAAGGTTGGCATAGGAGGTCTGCTCGTCCATCTTGAAGTCTTTCTGATAGTAAAGCCGGCCCTCCTCCACGAGTATCACGGACAACCCGCTGCGGGCCAGAATCTCGGCGGTGGTGCCGCCACCGGCGCCGGTTCCGATAACAACAACGTCCGCTTCTGCGGTCAGGTTTTGCGTCAGGAGGGCGCTATCGGTGACGTTCCAGCCTGATTCCAGGCCCTGGGCAATACGATCGGTCAATGACATGTTTGTGCTCCGTCAGATCAGCTGGCAATCAGGCGTTTTGGAATTGTGGCAATGCGTCGACCGCGTATTGCGGTGGTCCGGGATAGCCGGACAGGTGCCAGAAATCCCGATAGCCATAAAACGCCACGTTGCTGATCTTGGTCAGCGCAATGTAGCCGTTGTTGAACAGCCCGATACGGCTGGTGCGCCAGCGCTCCAGAAACGCGTCGGCTTCCGCCGTTGTCACATTCGGCCAGCTGGACCAGACCCGGGCAACGGTCACCCGGGTGAGCCCGAAGTTCAGCAGGTCAAACAGTTGCCGCAGTTCCTTCTGGTTAGCTGGTCCGAACTTGTGGATGCCGGCATCAATCCGCTCGATCGTCCCGGCAATTGCCAGGTTTCTGGCCTGTGGCTGCTCTGGCAAACCCGGCCCAATCATGGCGGGCAACAAGGCCTCGAACAGCGCAATGTCATCCTCGTTTAAAAACCGGAACTGGTAGCTGGCGTCCATCCGGGTGCCAACGGCACTCAGCCGGCCCGCCGGCTGAGTGGCGCATCCGCTAAGCCCGGCGGTGACGCTGACGGTGCCCAGAAACACGGCACCGCCAAGTCCGGTTTTTAGAAAGCTTCGGCGGTTGAGATCGGCAAATTGAGGGTGTCCTGACGGATCAGGGATCTGTTTCTGCATGGGTGTGTTCTCGTTATTGTTTTTGGATAGCGGGGAAAATGCTGAATCGTCGCGGGCTGGTAGCCCCTTCCAAAACTGTGCAAAACAGGGATGTTTTGCTCAAGCCTACACGGACGTATTCACGGCGTGTTTTGGAAGGGGCTACCAGCCCGCGACAGACTCCGAGTTCTCAGCGGATAAAGAACTTGTAAACCAATTTGTGCGCAGTTGTCCCATGGGGCGCATAGACAAACTTGCCGCTGTTGAATTTCTGCTTGGTGAAAATGGCCCGGTGATGGGAGAAGGTCAGGAACCCCTCACGGCCGTGATAGTGCCCCATGCCGGAATCACCGATGCCACCGAAAGGCAGATCATCCTGGGCTACGTGCATCAGGGAATCGTTGATGCACATGCCTCCAGAGTGGGTGTTATCCACCACATGCTGCTGCTGGGTCTTGTCGTACCCGAAGAAATACAGCGCCAGAGGCCGCGGACGATCATTGATGTAGTGAATGGCTTCATCCAGGCTGCCGTAACTGACGATCGGCAGAATCGGACCGAAGATCTCATCCTGCATCACCTTCATATCCGGAGTGGTGTTCAGCACCAGCGTCAGGGGCAGTTTTCGGGTGCCGTCCTTCAGATTCTCCCGGGCAGGGTTGATCTCCACCAATTCGGCGCCTTTCTCCCGGGCGTCCTCAAGGTAGCCTTGCAGTCGATCGTACTGCCGCTCATTGATGATGGCAGTGAAGTCGTCATTGTCCCGCAGGCTGGGATACATCTCGGAAAAACGGGCACGGAACTCGTCGACAAACGACTGCACCCGGTCAGCGGGGCAAAGGACGTAATCGGGCGCCACGCAGGTCTGGCCGGCATTGAAAGCCTTGCCAAAGGCGATTCTCTGGGCCGCGTCTTCCATGGGCACATCCGGGGAGACCACGGCCGGGGATTTGCCTCCCAGCTCCAGGGTGACCGGTGTCAGATTTTCCGCTGCGGCCTTCATGACCAGCTTGCCCACCGACGTAGAACCTGTGAACAGCAGATGATCAAACGGACGTGACGAGAAGTCTGCAGCCACGTCGGCCTCGCCATTAATAACCGAGACCAGGTCCTCCGGGAAGCTGGCTTCAATCAGCTCCTTGAACAGGGCCGAGGTGTGTGGCGTGTACTCCGACATCTTGATCATGGTGCGGTTGCCCGCTGCCAGAGATGCGACCAGTGGGCCCACCGCCAGGTACAGAGGGTAGTTCCAGGGCACGATCACGCCAACCACACCCTTGGGCTGGTAGTGGACCTTGTTGCTGGCGGGCTGGAATAGCACGGAGACGTGGCGCCTGGACGGCTTCATCCAGCCGCTGAGGCTCTTCAGGGTGTAGTTGATGCCCTGGATCGACGGCATGACCTCGGCAATCAGGGATTCGTCCTTCGAGCGGCAGCTGAAATCCCGGTCGATGGCATCCAGAAGCCTGTCCTGGTTGTTGAGCAGAACCCGCTTGAGGCGTTTCAGGTTCTCCTGCCGCTCGGCAAGGGAGGGCATCGGATTGTTGCGGAACGCCTTTTTCTGATCCTCAAACACGCGGTGGGTGTGCTGGATCTGTTTCTTGCTCTCGGTGAGCTGGACGACAGTGGCTCCCATGATGCTTTCTCCTCATTGGTGCCGATCAGAGTCCGTCGGCGACCTGTTATTCCAGATATTGAAAGGCTGGCGAAAAAATACTCAATTTGCGTCTGGGGGTATTATTAGAGTATATACTCTAGTGAGTCAAGCGGAGGCGGATGGCGAATCGGGCCATCTGTGAGCGACACAACAACAAACGCCGACGGGTCTATGAAGACAAGAGACAAAATTCTGCTCTCCAGCCTGGAGCTTTTTAACGAACGTGGCGAGCGCAACGTCACGACCAACCATATTGCGGCGCACCTGGCCATCTCGCCGGGCAACCTGTATTACCACTTCCGCAACAAGTCGGACATCATTTACGAGATCTTTCTGGAATACGAAAAACTGGTGGATTTCTACCTGGATATTCCGGAAGACCGGGCGATGACCCTGGACGACATGACCTTCTACCTGGAGTCGGTCTTCGACGGTCTCTGGAGTTATCGGTTCTTCCACCGGGATCTGGAATACCTTCTCGATAGTGATCAGAGGCTGCGTCAGGACTATCGGGATTTCACCAACCGCTGTCTGGCGTCCATCAGTCGTATCTTCGAGAAGCTGGCGGAAGCAGGCATTATTGAACCCCAGGAAGAGGATCTCCGATCGGCCATGTCGCTGAACGTGTGGCTGGTTATAACCAACTGGATGGCTTTCCTGAAGACAGCACATGCGGCCGAGGCATCCGCCTGCCTGACGCTAACGGAGCTGAAGCAGGGCATTTACCAGGTGCTCACTCTGGAAATTCCCTATCTCACCCCGGCGTATCGCGAGCGTGTTATGGCGCTGAGAGAAAAGTACCGGCCGTCGCTTCATGAACTGGGCGACACCGGCACCGGGGTTTATAAGTGAAACCCGAAAATGTGGTCAAAAAACGATCTATTCCGGAACTTTTGTCGAACACTACAGTCATATGGAGTGACGTTGGGAATTCGGACATTCCTTGCGTCTCCTGAGTGCGATCTCAGTTTTTAGCACGTCGCAAACCCTGACGTTTCACCGGTCTGCTTTCTGGCAGACCGGTTTTTTAATCCTCGCTGTTTCCTGCTCGAAAACACCCTTGTAAGTGGTTTCCGAATTCGATAGGCTTCTGATGTTACCGGTAACATATGCCGGCACAAAAACAATCAGGAGACGCTATTATGTTCCCGACCCGACTCGCGACTGGCCTACTGTCAGCTGCACTTGCCTTTAACGCCTTCGCGGCGGACTATACCTTCAAGTTCCAGTCCTCCGACCCCGCTGGCGTCAAGAACTTCGAGATTCAGCAGCAATGGGCTGACCGTGTCGAAGAAATGACCGGTGGCCGCGTTGCCATTGATCTTCTGCCTGTGGGCAGCGTGGTAAGCCATACCGAAACTCTCGGTGCCATGAATATGGGCGTCCTGGATGGCCATGTATCGGTGACCGGTTATTTTTCCGGCAAAGATCCCGCGTTCGGGCTCATTGGCAATACCGTGGGCGCCTGGTCCAGCCCGGACCAGCTCATCGATTACATCAATTATGGCGGGGGCTATGAGCTGATGAACGAGCTCTACGCGCCCTATGGCGTGAAGTTTGTTGGCGGTGGTGGCACTGGCCTGGAGTCGTTTGTTTCGAAGAAACCGCTGGATGGTGTTGAAGACTTGAAAGGCCTCAAGATGCGTGCACCCGAAGGTTTGGTGCAGTCGGTATTTGCCGCCGCCGGGGCGGCGCCAGTGAACCTGCCGGGTTCCGAGGTCTACACCGCACTGAGCAAGGGTGTTATCGATGCTGCCGACTATACGGTGTTTTCCACCAACCACGAAGCCGGCCTGCACGAGATTGCCCCGCATCCGGTGTACCCTGGCTTCCACTCCCTGCCGCTGATCGAAATTGCCATGAACCTGGAAGATTGGGAAGAGCTTCCCAAGGACATTCAGACGATCATGACCGTCTCGGCCCGGGACTTCGCCCAGGATATCAGCACCCAGCTGGCCATGGCGGACAAGAAGGCCGTCAGGGAAGCACGCGCCAATCCGGATATCACCGTTCATGACTGGTCGGCGGAAGAGCGCCGGAAGTTTCGGACCATTGCCCGGGACCAGTGGAAGAAATACGCTGAGCAATCCCCCAATGCCGAGAAAGTCTATCAGTCGGTAACCGGCTATCTGGAATCCCAGGGCCTGCTCTAAAGGCAATGCCCCGTAACCAGTAACCGGGCAGGCAGGGCCTGCCCGGTGCGCGGAGTTCATTATGTCTGCTGCAAACCTTTCCTCCGGCCCGGAGCGCACTCCGGGCCAGGGTGATCTGCTGCCCGAATCCGACGAGGATATCGGCTTTACCCGCCTTGACCGCGCCATTGTCTGGCTGGGGAAAAAGCTGAGCCTGGTATTCGCGTTGATCGTCCTGGTGTCTTTCTACGAGATTGTCCGCCGATATGTGTTCGGTTCGCCGACGCTCTGGGTGCATGAAACGGTGACCTTCGCCGGTGCCACCCTGTTCGTGCTGGGTGGGCTCTATGCCCTGGCCACCGATCGCCACGTGCGTATTGTGCTGATCTACGACGCAGTGTCCCCGGCCGTCCAGCGTTGGCTGCGGGTGGTTCACCATCTGTTCGGGCTGGCGTTCTGTTCGATGCTGCTCTATGCCAGCTGGTTCATGGCCAAGGGGGCTGTCTGGGCGCCCTGGGGCGGCTGGCGGCTGGAGACCTCCGGGTCGGCCTGGAATCCACCGTTTCCTGCCCTTCTGAAGGTGATCATTCTGGTGGCGATTGCTGTTATGACCCTCCAGTTTGTCCTGCACCTGATTCGTGATCTGCGTGGTCCGGCATCGACCGGGGAGAAAGACAATGTTTGAGCTGGCTTCCCTCGGAATTGGCTACGGCAGCCTGCTGATGCTGGTGATGCTGATCGTACTGTTGCTGACCGGCATGCAGCTGGCCTTTGCCACCGGCCTGGTGGCCCTGGTCTTTGCCCTGGGCTGGTTTGGCCCTGACGCGCTGCCGATTGTCAGCAGTCGTCTTTACAGCTTTATCGGTAACTACGTTTTCCTGGCGGTGCCGATGTTCGTGTTGATGGCGTCGCTACTGGATCATTCCGGCATTGCCCGGGACCTGTTCGATGCCATGGCCCGTTTTGGCCGCAAGCTGCGCGGTGGTGTCGCCCTCCAGACCCTGGTGGTGGCGGTGATCCTTGCTTCCATGTCGGGGGTGATCGGTGGCGAAACCGTGTTGCTCGGCATCCTGGCACTGCCGCAGATGTTGCGTCTGGGTTACGATCGCAAGCTGGCGATTGGCACCACCTGTGCCGGTGGTGCGCTGGGCACCATGTTGCCGCCGAGCATTGTCCTGATCATTTATGGCCTGACCGCAAACGTCTCCATTGGTGACCTTTTCAAGGGCGCGTTCCTGCCCGCGCTGATCCTGGCGCTGCTCTACATGGGCTACGTGCTGGTCAGGGTCTGGCTGAAGCCGGAGATGGCCCCCATCCCCTCCGACCAGGACCAGCCGGATACCCCGGCGCCGAACTTCTTCAAGGCCCTGCTGTTCCCGATTCTGTCGGTGGTGGTCGTGTTGGGCAGCATCTATGGCGGCGTGGCGTCGGTTACCGAGGCATCGGCCCTGGGTGTGCTGGGCATTGCCATCAGTACCTGGATCCGGGGCGAACTGTCTCTGGCCATGGTGCGCAAAGCCACCATCAGTACCCTGCGGGTGTGTGGCATGATCATCTGGATTGGCATCGGCGCCACCGCTCTTGTGGGCGTCTATAACCTGATGGGCGGTATCGAGTTTGTCCGCGAGATGGTGTTTGCGGTCAGTGGCGGCGATGGGCTGACCACCATCCTGTTCATGATGTTTATTCTGCTGATTCTGGGCATGTTCCTGGACTGGGTCGGGGTGGCTCTTTTGACCATGCCGATTTTCGTGCCCATTGTCACGGAGCTGGGCTACAGCCCGATCTGGTTCGGTGTGGTGTTCTGCATGAATATGCAGGTATCCTTCCTGTCACCGCCCTTTGGCCCGGCCGCGTTCTATCTGAAAACGGTAACCCCCAAGGACATCACCCTCGGCGAGATTTTCCGGTCGCTACTGCCGTTTATTGCCTTGCAGATTGTTGCGCTGGCCCTGTTGATCGCATTCCCGCAACTGGCTTTGTGGTGGCAGTGATATGAGCGTTTCGAAAATCATCGTCATGGGTGTGTCCGGGTGTGGCAAAAGCCTGATTGGTACCCGGCTGGCGGAACGTCTTCAGGTGCCGTTTTTCGACGCCGACGACTTTCACAGCCCGGCCAACGTGGCCAAAATGGCCAGCGGTGTGCCGCTGACCGATGCCGATCGCAGCGGTTGGCTGGATGATCTGGCAGGGCTGGTCAAGGGTGAGCAAGGCGGTCTGGTGCTGGCATGTTCTGCCCTCAAGCGGGCTTACCGTGACCGGCTGAGGGCGGGTAATCCGTCACTGCAGTTTGTCTATCTCAAGGGCGACATGGAAACCATCTGGTCCCGGCATTCCAGTCGGGAAGATCACTACTTCAATGGTCGTTCCATGCTCGAAAGTCAGTTTCGTACGCTGGAGGAGCCGGAACCAGGGGAAGGGGCCATTGTCGTCGACGTCTGCGAGCCGCCCGACCGCATTGTTGAGCGCTGCCTGGCAGTGCTGAGTACACCCGACCGGAGGCGGAAAAACTGAATGGTTAAAAAGAAGCGCCCAACACTGCAGGATATTGCCGATAGGGTCGGTGCTACGAAAATGACCGTGAGCCGTTGCCTGCGGGGCGGCAATAATGTGTCTGAACACATGCGTGAGCGGATTTTCGCCGAGGCCGAGGCGCTGGGTTACATTCCGAACAGAGCGCCGGATCTCCTGTCCAAATCCACTAGCCACGCAATCGGCGTGCTACTGCCATCGCTGACCAACCAGGTCTTCGCCGATGTCATCAAGGGGGTCGAATCAGTCACCGAACCTGCGGGCTATCATCTGATGCTGGCCCACTACGGTTACAGCCGCGAGGTGGAAGAGCGCAGTCTGGCCTCGCTACTGTCCTACAACGTCGATGGCGTGATCCTGTCGGAAAGCCAGCACACCGACCGCACCTTGCGAATGCTGGGGACTGCGGGCGTGCCCACGGTGGAAATCATGGACACCCACACGACGCCCTTCGAGCAGGCGGTGGGTTTTGACAATGTGCGTGCGGCCTATGACATGGTGCGGGAGATGATTCGCCGTGGTCGCCGCCATGTTGTGTACCTAGCGGTTCGGCTGGATGCTCGCACGTTGCAACGACAGGAGGGTTACACCCGCGCCATGGAGGAGCAGGGGCTGATTCCCGTTACCCTGCGCAGTGAACAGCGCTCATCATTCAGTGTCGGCGCCACATTGCTGCAACGCATACTCATCGAAGCGCCGGACACTGACGCGATCTTCTGCACCAACGACGACGTGGCTATAGGCGCTTTTTTCGAGTGCCAGCGGCAGGGTATCGAAGTGCCGGGTCAGATGGCGATAGCAGGCTTTCACGGCCACAATGTTGGCCAGGTCATGGTGCCGACGCTGGCCAGTGTCATTACGCCACGTGAGCAGGTGGGCCAAAGGGCGGCTGAGGCCCTGATCGCTCGCCTGTCCGGCGCGGACATGGGCGAACAGGTGATTGACCTCGGTTACCGGATAGAATGCGGTGGCACCCTTTAATTCCTTGTTACTCCGCTTCCAGCCACTCGATCAAGGCCTCCCGGCATTCGTCCACGCCCCGTTTTGACGTTGCAGAGAACATGATCAGATGTTCGACGCAGGAATACGATTTCAGGTTCTTGGCAATGCCCAGCATGGCGGTCTTGGCCTGGCCGTATTTCAATTTGTCGGCTTTGGTGGCCAGAATCATCAGCGGCAGGTTGTTATGTTCGCACCATTCCACCATCATTTGGTCGAAATCGGTCAGTGGGTGGCGAATGTCCATCACCAGAACCAGGCCGCGTAAACAGCGCCGGTCATTCAGATAGTGGCCCAGGTGCTTTTGCCAATCGTCTTTCATGTCCCGGGATACTTTGGCATAGCCGTATCCGGGCAGGTCGACCATTCGGCAGTTCTCGCGGTTCAGAGAGAAGAAGTTGATCAGTCGGGTGCGCCCCGGAGTTTTACTGGTTCGCGCCAGCTTGCCGTTGGCGGTGATCGCGTTCAGTGCGCTGGACTTTCCGGCATTGGATCGGCCGGCGAAGGCAACTTCCGCTCCGAAATCGGGCGGGCACTCGTCCAGACGGGATGCGCTGATGAGGAATCGGGCGCTGTTAAATGAGAGGCTTTTTTGAGTCAGATCAGGGTCCACAGCGGTTGGCTTTCCTTTGGATTTCAGTTATCAGGGATTAATGTATAATGCTACACCAATTCCGGGCGGCGCGCTGTGCGCGACCGCTGTCAGCCCCGGTTTTGAGCCTGACTGGTCAGTGCCTGCCGGCTGCGTAGCGAAGAATACCCTTAAAAGATGAGAGAAGCGGAGCGAGCATGAAAAAACTGATCGCAGGAGTAGTTCTCGGTGTTGGCCTCACAGCGATGGCGCACGGGGCGGGAGATCCTCAAGCAGGCGAACAGAACGCAGCGGTATGTGCTGGTTGTCACGGTCAAGGCGGTGCCAAGCCGGTGATGGGCGTATACCCGAAGTTGTCTGGCCTTGGTGAGAAGTACCTGTATCGCCAGTTGGTGGCGATCAAAAGCAAAGAAAGAAACATTCCGGAGATGACTGGCATTCTGGACAACATGTCGGATCAGGATCTGCAGGATCTTGCAGCCTACTTTGATTCTCAGGAAATGGTTGTCAGTCAGGCAGATCCCGATCTGGTTGATCAGGGTTCGGCATTGTACCGTGGGGGCAACATGGCAACTGGCGTTCCGGCCTGTGCCGGCTGCCACAACCCGCAGGGTAACGGTAATGCACCGGCAGGCTATCCGGCCTTGGGCGGTCAGAACGCAGAGTACCTGATCAAGCAATTGAAAGCCTATCGCGATGGTGATCGTAATAATGGCTCCAATGCTGCGATCATGATGGACGTGGCTGCCAAGCTGACGGATGCCGAAATCGAAGCGGTCTCCAGCTACATTTCCGGCCTGAACTGAAGCTGCCGGATTCTGTTGAAAACCCCGCCCTGTGCGGGGTTTTTTGTTGCCTTTCGTTTCTGTAACTGCCGACCGGTGGAACTTTTCGGGTACGCTGGGTCATAATCCTCCCAAAACGTCATAGAGATAACCGGAGATTTTTCATGTTTCGATCCTTCAGAACGGCCTTCCTGCTTCTTTTGGCGCTGTCTGTCACCGGCCTGGCCAACGCCGCAGAGTGGAAAGAAGGGGTTCATTACAACCGGTTGGACAACCCGGTACGTACCGACAGCGATTCCGGAGTCGAGGTAGCGGAAGTCTTCTGGTATGGCTGCCCCCACTGCTACCGGTTCAAGCCTCTGGTTGAAGAATGGGCGGCCAACGCGCCTGACTACGTCAATTACGTGAAGATTCCCGCTGCCCTGGGGAGAAACTGGGAACCCCATGCTTACGCTTTCTATGCGCTTGAAGCGATGGGGGAGCTGGACAAGGTGCACGATGCCCTGTTTGATGCGCTTGCCGGCGAGCGTCGTCCGTTGAATACACCGGAAGCCCTTGCGGATTTCGTCGCGGAGTATGGGGTTGATCCGGATGAGTTTGTGAGCACCTATAAAAGCTTTGGTGTGAACGCCCGCATGCAAAAAGCCCAGTCGAAAATCCGCGGTGCGCGGATTACCGGAACTCCGACTATGCTGGTTAATGGCAAGTACACCGTTAGTGCATCTATGGCCGGCAGCCATGAGGCCGTTCTTGACGTGGTGGACTACCTGGTTGCCAAAGAGCGGGGCGACGTGGAGTAAGGAGCCCGGCCAGGGAAGCAAGAGCCGAGTAAGACAAGCCGCCGGCCGGGTCGAGACCGCCCATTATGTACAAGCATATCCGAAAACAGTTGAATGGCATCCTGAAGCCGGCCGGCGGGCCCAGGGGTGCCTGCTCCGGGACCGAGCATGTGCCCGAGTTCGAGCCGCAACGACATATTCGCCTGCTCACCTTCAACATCCAGGTGGGAATCAACACCTCGTCCTACCGTCATTACCTCACACGAAGCTGGCAGCACATACTGCCTCACCGTAACCGTATCGAAAACCTGGACCGGATTGCCTCCCTGCTGCGCGGGTACGACGTGGTGGCTTTGCAGGAGTGCGATGGGGGCAGTCTGCGCAGCGGATATATCAACCAGGTGCAGTACCTGGCCGAAGCGGCCGGCATTCCCTACTGGTACCAGCAATTGAACCGGAATCTCGGTCAGATCGCCCAGCACAGCAATGGCCTGCTGAGCCGGTATCGGCCCCTGGACGTTACCGAACACAAGTTGCCGGGCCTGATTCCGGGCCGGGGCGCCATCATCGCCCGATACGGAACCGAGCATGATCCACTGGTGCTGGTGCTGATGCACCTTTCCCTCAGCAAGACGGCTCAGCAACGCCAGCTGGGTTACATCCGGGAGCTGATTGCCGACTACCGGCATGTGGTTCTGATGGGAGATATGAACGCCCATGCCGAACAGCTACTGACTCAGACGCCCCTCAGGGAAACCGATCTGGTACCGCTGCCGGATACCGCCCATAGCTTCCCCAGCTGGCGGCCGGAGAAAGCTTTGGATCATATCCTGGTAAGTCCTTCACTCGAGATCCGCCGGTCCGAGGTGGTGAGTTATCCGATGTCGGATCACCTGCCCATCGCCATGGATGTGGCGTTGCCGGAGGGCTACCTGGAGAAGTTCTGAATAGCATCAATGTCTAGTCCTGAAATAGGTTTACACCTATTTCTATCGAAACGCCCGGTGCACCGCATCGGGCGTTTTGTATTTTAGGGCCAGATGTGGCCGCCTTGTGTTATAGGTCTGCACGGACTGATCGACCATCTTTTGAGCTTCCGCCAAGTCTTTGGGAAGCACCAGTAAGAACTCTGTTTTTAGTATCCCATTCACCCTCTCGGCCAGCGCATTCTGGTAGCAGTCGTAGCCATCTGTCATCGAACAACGAATGCCGTATTTGGCATGAAGTTGCTGATAAGGGGCTGAGCAGTACTGGACGCCCCGATCCGAGTGGTGAACCAGCCCTCCAGAGTATTGCCTTCCCTTCAACGCTTTTTGCATGGCTTGTATTACGGCCGCCGTATGGAGCGTGTCATGCCCGTGGTGGCCCACGATTTTGCGTGAGAAGGCATCGGTAATCAGGCTGAGATAGGCTGAGCCCTGACGTGTCGGCAAATAGGTAATGTCTGCTACCCAGAGCTGCTCGGGCGCGTCTGGCACGACCTGCTCCGGCCCTGCTTTCAGCAAGTTAGGATGGCAGCGAAAGTGGTGATGGCTGTGCGTAGTCTTATGATAAGCCCGCTTGCGAGGAACCAGTTGTCGGTGGGCTCGCAGGAGATCAAATAGTCGGTCCCGGCCTATGCACAGGGCCTTCGGTTTAAGGAGTGAATGCAGCTTGCGGGTGCCCAGACGAGGTTGGTGCAGGCGCTCTTCCCGTACAAAGTCCAGCACCCGGCGATTATGGGCCTGACGAACCGCATCAGCTTTGAAGTGCTGGTAATACGCCTGACGGGAGAAACCTAGATATCGGCAAGCCCGAGTAACGCTCAGGCTTTGGATCTGCTTTTGCGCGAGGACTTGCCGGACCGCTTTTTTATAACGCGACAGCCATAGTCTTTCTGCAGTACATCCACAACGGATTCAAAGAATTGAGCTTTCTGGTTGGCATCATCTAGCTGCTGTTCTAATTCTTTGATGCGCTGCTCGGGTGTCAGTGGAAGATCCGGTTTGGTCATCGCAGCCCCCTTGCGAACGAAAAGCAAAGCCATCGGGCTCCAGTCCTGCTGACCATGCTTACGTAACCACGTTAGCACCGTCGAGCGCCCCTGGATACCGTATCGTTCCTGGGCTTGCTTGTACGTCATCTCGCCTTTTTCAACTTGGCCTACCACCGCCAATTTAAAGGCCAGGGAATAATCTCGTTGACTCCTACGCCTCTTCGTATTCATAACACCCTCCGTAATCTCAAGTAGGAAGGTGTAAACCTTATTCAGGACGGGTCAAGAACGAAAAAAAGGGGCAGAACCCGAGCTCTGCCCCTTTCGCACTTAATCAGTAGTGCCTACACCCGATACCGACTGACCTGCTCTGACATCTCGGAAGCCAGGTTCTTCAGCCGTTGAGTTGCATCTCCGGCCCGACGGGTTCCCTGCGCCGTCTGTTCGGTAATCGCGACGATCTCATGCACGTTCTGATTAATGGTCTCGGAAACGCTGGTCTGCTCTTCGGCTGCGCTGGCAATCTGTGTATTCATGTCCGTGATCGTTGCCACAGCCTGACCAATGCGCTGCAGCGCATCGTTGACCTGCCGGGTTTCTTCCACGGTCGCTTCGCTGCGCTCACTGATGGAAGCAATTACCTTGACCGCATTCCCTGCCCCAGACTGAAGCCGCTCAATCATATCCTGGATTTCCTGGGTGCTCTGCTGGGTCCGGCGAGCCAGCGTTCGAACTTCGTCAGCCACCACGGCAAAACCCCGACCGGCCTCGCCGGCCCGTGCCGCTTCGATCGCAGCGTTGAGGGCCAACAGGTTGGTCTGATCAGCAATTTCGCGAATGACCTCCAGGACACTATCAATCCGGCGAGAGTCAGTGCCAAGCTGCTCGATAACCCGAACGCCTTCTCCCACCTGCTCGGAGAGCCCGCCAATAACCTCGGTAGCCTGATGTACCAGGCCCTGGGCATCGCAAACCTGTCCATTGGCATGATCGGCGGCCGTGGAGGCTTCACTCGCGTTGCTCGCAACCTCCTGGGCAGCTGCGGTCATTTCGTTCATCGCCGTTGCCACCTGATCACTCTCGGATTTCTGTCGCTCGACGCCCTGCTCGGCTTCAGTCATGACCTGGTTCAGATCAGCCGTGGCCTCGTTCAGCGTGCGGGTAGACGACAGCACGCGTTCAACCAGTCCGTGCACCTGGTCGGCGAAACTGTTAAAGGCAGTCGCCAACTGTCCAAGCTCATCCTTGCCGGAAACGTCAAGACGACGGGTCAGGTCGCCATCGCCGCTGGCGATGTCGTTCATTGCCGACACGGCCGATTTCAGGGGCCGAATGATGCTGCGGACCACGATCAGGGCAAGCAGGACGATCAGCGCCAACGCGACAAGTGAGGTGCTGACTGAGCCTATCACGGCGTCCTCGAGTGAAGTCCCCACCTGGCTTTCCATCGCCGCTACCTGGGCCTCGAGGCCGTCAATCCAGAAGCCGGTGCCGATCATCACACCCCACTTGGGCAGCATTTCCGCATAGCCCAGCTTGGGCGCTACTTGTCCGGTTTCGCTGTTTTTCCAACCATAAGGCACATAACCGCCGCCATTGCGCGCCGCCTTTACCAGCTCACGAATCAGGAAGGTTCCGTTGGGATCCTGGAAGTCCCAGAGATTTTTGCCTTCCAGAGACTGGTTGACGCCGTGCATCACATTGACACCCCGGGTGTCATACGCAAAAAAATAACCGGTGCTTCCCGAATCGTTAAAACGAAGCTGTCGCAGGATCTCCCACGCTTTCTCGCGCACCTCCGGATCGTCTGCGGACCCAGGCTGACTATAGAGATGCTCGATGGAAGACTTTGCAACGGCCAGATAATTCTGCAGTTCCTGGCGTTTACTCTCTTCCATATCAGAGGAGAAACCGGCAACGGCCTCTTCGCCAATAGCACTGGCCTGGTTAAGGTTGTAACTGGTCAGGAATGCCGTGAGCACAATCACCGGCACCAGGGCCAGCAACAGTACCCGTGTCTGGATGGTCAGGTTTTTCATGACTGGTAGTCTTTTTGGTTAAGTGATCAATTCGCCGGACGATCCGGCATGGAAAAAGTCGCAAAGACTACGCAAAAACCGGGGGCAATATCATTGATGATACTGCGTAGTTTGTTTCCAGCCTGTAACCATGCCGGTAAATTTTTGTTGCTCATCAATCCTTGAACTGGGCTTTGTCCAACCCATGCTTGCGCATCTTGTCGTACAGGGTTTTCCGGGCAATACCGAGCTGGACCATGGTGTCCTTGATGCTGCCATGGCTGGCATTCAGGGCGCTGATAATGGCAGAACGCTCGAAACCGTCCATCATTTCGGCAAGCGTCTGTCGGCCCGCCACATTGGCCGTATCCGCAGGCTCGTTCTCATCCAGCGCTGCCGGCCCCAGCAGGACATAACGTTCAGCCAGGTTCCGAAGTTCGCGAACGTTGCCGGGCCATGAATGTTGCATCAGCCGGGCGGCCTGACCAGCATCAAGCGGTATGCTCTCCCGATCGTAACGGGCCGCGGCAATCAGCACGAAATGATGGAACAGCAGAGGAATGTCCTCTTTCCGCTCTCTCAACGGCGGGATGTCAACTTTGACCACATTGAGCCGGTAATAGAGATCGGGCCGGAATTCGCCGTCGTCACTGAGTTTTTTCAGATCCGCCTTGGTGGCGGCAATGATCCGGACATCCACCTTCTGGACCTGATTGCTGCCCAGACGCTCGACCCGTTGTTCTTCCAGCACCCGCAGGAGTTTCACCTGCAAGGGCATGGGCATACTTTCAACCTCATCCAGGAACAGGGTGCCCTTGTGGGCGTGCTCGATCTTGCCGATCCGGCGCTTTTCAGCCCCGGTGAACGCCCCGGCCTCATGGCCAAACAACTCGCTTTCAATCAGGTTCTCGGGCACCGCGCCGCAGTTGATTGCCACGAAGTTGTGGGCGCTGCGTCCACTGTTCTCATGAATGTATCGGGCCAGCGCATCCTTCCCGGACCCTGTTTCCCCGTGCAGAAGAATATTAGCCGAGATGTCGAGGATGGGATCAATGGTCGCCATGACCTTTTGCATCAACGGCGAATCCCCCAACATCCGGGGACCGGGTCTGGCCAGGTGGCGCAGCTGTGCTTTCAGTCGCCGGTTCTCGAGGGCGAGATGCCGTTTTTCCAGGGCATGGCGGAGCAGCTCTATCAGTTCGTCATGATCAAACGGCTTCTCGATAAAGTCGTAAGCGCCCTGCTGCATGGCTGTTACCGCCGTGCTTATGTCGCCCTGCCCGGTAAGAATGATCACGGGAATGGTGTTATCGATAGCTCGAAGCCGGTCCAGCATCTCCAGGCCGTTCATCTCCGGCATGTTGTAGTCGCAGAGAACCACGCCGTCGTAGTCGGCGTTGATATGCCCTAGCGCCGATGGCGCATCCCCGAAGCAGCTGACCGGCAACTCCTCCAGGGTCAGTGTCTGGGCAATGGCCTGGCGGATGTGTGGATCGTCGTCCACAAAGATTACCGAGGGTTCTGTCATTCCATGGCCTCCCGCTTCTTGAGGGTTACGACGAATTCTGCGCCCGGCCCATCCCGGCGGTTACGACCAGTCAGGCTGCCACCCAGCGCATCCACAATCTGGCGCGATATGGAAAGCCCCAGGCCCAGTCCCTGCTTGACCGATTTGGTGGTAAAAAAGGGCTCGAAAATCTGTTCGGTGTCGCCCTGCAATCCGGGCCCGTTATCGCGCACCAGGCATTTCCAGTGCTGCTCGGTTTCTTCTATATCGATCCGGATTTCCGGCCGAGCACCACCCTCTACCGCCTGAACCGCGTTCGCCATCAGGTTAACCATAACCTGCTCTATCCGGATCAGGTCACCGTGGCACATCACCGGCGAGTCCGGACGGTGCCACTGGATATCGATTTCCGAGCTCGATTGCTGGGCAACGATAATTTTCAGGGATGCGTCAATCGGTTGCCGGAGATCCACCACCGCTGGCGGGCCTTCGGATTTGCGCGCAAACACCTTGAACTGGCGGGTCAGCTCCGCCATCTTGTCACAAAGGAGGATGATTTCTGAAAGGTTAGCATCCACCATCTCCCCGGCACCTTTCTCCAGGAAGCGGCGGCTGTTTCGGGCATAGGTCTGAATGGCCGTCAGGGGCTGGTTCATTTCATGGTTGAGGCCCGCGGACATCTGACCCAGCACCGCCAGTTTTGCAGCCTGGATCAGCTCCTGCTGTGTTTCCCGCAGCTCGGTTTGGGTGCGTTCTCGCTCTCGGATCTCCTCCACCAGTTTGCGATTGGAGTTCTCCAGGTCTGCGGTTCGCTCGGCCACGCTTCGCTCCAGCTGCTCGCCCCGAAGAGCCAGTTCAGCCTCGCGACGGTAGCGCTCGCGCAGGTACAGCCAGGTCAACAGGCCACCAAAGAACAGCGCTGCCCCACCGACCGCAAAACCCAACCGGGTCCAGACGACCGAGCGAGTGCTCACCATGACTTGAAGCGTCCAGTCCATCCTTGGCAGAGGCGTGCGTACGCTCAGATATTCCCGGGGTTTGCCACTGTCCTGGATACGGACCGTTGCTGACTGCTCCAGAAGTCCCCATGGGGTTCCCAACGTTTTCAGTGCCATTGGCGTCAAATCACGGTCTGGATAACGCCGGCGGGAATACTCGTCGGGCACGGCATCGGCCATCCCCGAGAAATTGCGGTAAAGCCAGTCCTGCCTGCTCGCGAGAAAACTGATGCCATTATGATCAAGCACGACCATCTCCGCCTCTCGCAAGCCAGTAGGGCGATCCCATTGGGATTCCAGTTCGTGAACCAGAACCTTCACGGCGACCACCCCGATAATCTGGCCGCCCTCGTCCCGAACCGGATGCGAGAAATACAGACCCCGAACGCCAGACATCAGGCCGAGGGCGAAATAGATCGCCGAATCGCCCGATTCCATCGCCTCATAGAAATACGGCCGGAAATTGAAATTCCGCCCGACAAAACTGTCTGGCTGCAGGTAGTTGTTGGCTGCGATCGTCAGGCCGCGAGTATCCATCAGGTAGACATCCGAACTGCCTACGATAGTGGCCATGCGCTGCATCTGTTCATTGGCCGCGAGAATAGCAGAGGGATTGTCAGGCGCCTCCAGCGCCCGCTGCAATAACGGATGCTCTGCCATCAGCTCGGGCACCGGGAGATACCGGTTCAGTTCGTTGGCCACCAACTGGCGATATCGGAAGGACTCCTCCAGGCTCTCCTGCTCCACCTGCCGGTATCCAACCCAGCCACCGAGCAGCCAGGCGGTCACCAGGGTCGCCACGAAAAGGAGAAAAACGCCAATACGGTAAGGCATAGGGTCCGGTTCCCGAAAAACCGCGGAAAGCCGCTAGAGTATAGCCAGGCCGGGTACAGAACAACCGTGCGATGCTTCCATGGCACGGTTGTTCTGACGCAGCCAGCAAGCCCCCGTTACAGGGCGCCAGCTGTGGCGAGGCGAGTTTTACGCTGCTTCTGGATGACGAACGCCAGGACCGCCAGGGCAATACCGGTGAGATCCGTCCAGAGCCCTCCCTCGATCATCAGCAACGCGGCCGCAATCAGCAGGAGTCGCGTTATCCAGGACGCGGAAATGCTCGCAAACCAACCGAGCACGCCGCCAGAAAGCATGTAAACGCCAAAGGTTGCGGTTACCAGTGCCCTCGCGATCTCGAACCAGCCGGCTTCCATCAACAACGCGCCGTTGTAGAAGAACATGAAAGGCACGATGAATGCGGCGATGCCAATCCGGAACGAGGCCACGGAGGTTTCCATGGCATTGGCGCCCGATATGCCTGCAGCGGCATAGGAGGCCAGCGCAACCGGCGGTGTGATCGCGGAAACTACAGCGAAGTAGAACACGAAGAAGTGCGCCGTCAGCGGTTCAATACCCAACTGGACAAGGCCGGGCGCGACCACCGAGGCAGCTACCGCATAGGCCGCCGTGGTCGGCATCCCCATACCCAGTAGAATGGAAATGAACATGGCGAAGATCAGTGCCAGCAACTGGCTCGTGGCCGCAACGTCCAGCAACAGCACAGAGAAGCGCGCGCCCACTCCCGTCAGCGAAATCACGCCCACGATTACCCCGGCCGCTGCGCACACCACGATAATCTGGATCGCCATATAGGAAGCAATTTCCAGTGCCTGAAGGATATGCCGCAGCCCCATCTTGTTGGGTGACAGCCAGCTCACGACCGCGGCAGAAACGGTCGCCAGGGTGCCGGCCCGGATCACTGAATAGCCCATGAACAAGGCGACAATCAGGATTATGATCGGCACGAACAGATAGCACTGCTTCATCATGGTTCTGAGCTTTGGCAGCTCGTCTTCACGCATGCCGCGCATGCCGGTCTTGGCGGCTTCAAAATCCACCATGAAGTAGACCGAGGCAAAATACAGGATCGCCGGAATGATCGCCGCGATGGCTATCTCGGTGTAGGGAATGCCGGTAATCTCCGCCATGATAAAGGCGCCGGCGCCCATTATCGGTGGCATGATCTGTCCACCGGTGGACGCGGCCGCCTCGACAGCGCCTGCGGATTGCTTGCTGTAGCCCACCTTCTTCATCAATGGAATCGTCAGGGAGCCGGTGGATACCACGTTGCCGGCACTGGTGCCGTTGATCATACCCATCAGGCCCGATGCAAAGATCGATACCTTGGCCGGGCCACCCCGGGAACGGCCGGCCGCCGCAAAGGCAAAGTTCACGAAGTAGTCGCCCACCTTCGAGGACTGCAGGAAGGCGGCAAAAATGATGAACAGAATGATGTATGTCGAAGACACCGCCGTGGTCGGCCCAAGGATCCCGGCATCGGTATACACCTGACTGAAGAAACGCTGAACCGAAAGCCCCGGGTAACCGAGGAAACCTGGCAGGTAGGGTCCTGCGAAAACATAGGCCAGAAACACCAGACCGATGATCACCAGTGCCATCCCCGCCACGCGCCGGGTAAGCTCCATGATCAGGGCCGTGCCGGCAATTGCTGCAAACGAGATACCCACCGGCGCAAAGGAGGTGCCGGTCGACATCCGCATGGACGTGTTATACACCAC
>MRWF01010651.1_pt1 | contig 26004 bp, 23 predicted proteins | sample 1013331 | NCBI WGS metagenome assembly MRWF01 (sample SAMN06117577, study PRJNA244670) | biofilm metagenome | biome: Water; feature: Cathode Biofilm; material: Biofilm; isolation source: microbial consortium enriched at the cathode of a solar microbial fuel cell | place: USA: District of Columbia ... | reverse complement strand
TTGTCGGCGGTGGGCTCGGCGGGTTTGCCATCATGGCGCTCGGCCCTGTCGGCCACGGCCTCGTTGCGACTGGGCTCGCGCTTCTGGCGTCGGTTCTGGCTACGCGCCATCTGTCCGGAGAACCCGTGCCGGAATCAATACCGGGTCGGCGCTTCTCACTGCCGCGCAACCCGCTGGTCTATCTGGTCGGGATAATCGCGCTGTTTTCCATGGTGCCGGAGGGCGCGGTTCTCGACTGGGCGGCGCTTTATCTGCGTCAGGAGCGCGGCGCGGACCTTCCAACAGCCGGGCTCGCCTATGCCGGGTTCTCGGGAACGATGGCGCTGATGCGATTTGCCGGCGATGCGGTGCGCGACCGGCTCGGCGCGGTGACGACCTTGCGGGTTTCCGGCCTGGTCGCCGCGGCCGGCATGATGGTGGCGGCCTGGTCGCCCGATCCGGCGCTGGCGATCGGCGCCTTTGCCCTGTCCGGACTCGGCATCGCCAACATGGTGCCGATTGCCTTTTCCGCCGCCGGCAACCAGGACGGCACGTCCGCCGGCGCCGGGCTGAGCACGGTGACGAGCATGGGTTATACCGGGCTGCTGGTGGCGCCGTCGGTGATCGGGTTTATCGGTGAGCGCACCGGCTTTGCGCCGATATTCGCGGTGCTGTCGGGACTGCTGGTGCTCGTTGTGCTGATGGCGGGCTTGGCCAGAAAGGCCGAATTCGCCCGTGGCGAACCGTCTCACTCGGCCGCGTAGCGCTGGAGCCCTTCATGCAGAAAGTCGGCGACCCGGCGGATGCGTGGGCTCGTGCGCACGTCGCGATGCATGGCCAGCCACATCGGCAGGACCGGTAGCCGCATTTCTGGCAACAAGACCTCGACCCCGCGGTCACGCGCGATAAGCGGCCGCTGGGAGAACCCGACGCCGTTGCCGGCGCGGATCGCCTGCCAGTAGACGATCTGGTTGTCGGAGCGGAAGCGGAAGGCGTGGCGGTCGGCCTCGACCCCGAAACGGGCGAATCCCTCGATAATGCTGGCGTCGCGGTCGAAACCGACAAGGTCGTGAGCGACGAGATCGTCGGGTTGTCGCGGCCGGCCGCGGCGTTCGAGATAGGTGGTGGCGGCGCAGGCAAGGAGCGGGATGTCTGCGATCTTGCGTGCGACAAGATCGAGTTGAGCCGGTTCGATCATGCGGATCGCGATATCGGCATCGCGGCGCAGGAGATTCTCGACCTGGTTCGAGGCGACGATCTCGATCTCGATGCCGGGCTCCTCGACCGCCAGCGCGGCGGTAAGCGGCGGCAGGGCGTAGGCGGCCATCACCTCGCTGGCGGCAATGCGCACCGTTCCCGAGACCTGCTCGCTCGCCCCCAGCGCGAGCCGTGAAAAGGCTGCTGCCTGCTCACGTATGGCTCGGGCCCGGTCGAGGAGCGCCGCGCCGTCCTCGCTCAGCGCATAGCCGCCGCGGCCGCGCCGGAACAGGGTCACGCCAAGCGCCCGTTCCAGCTCCGCCACGTGCCGGCCAAGCGTGGGCTGGCTGGACCGCAGGCCGCGGGCGGCCGCCGACAGGCTGCCGGCCTCGGCCACGGCCACGAAACTCTTGATCAGATTCCAGTCGAGATCGTCGACCATCCGGGACTGTTTCTATTCATGCATGAATATCTAAACTGCAAATGACTGCAATTTCAATTCAATGAAGAATAAAGCATCTTGCTCCCGACACAGCAAGGGAGTTTCACATGCAGACGATTGTCATTCTCGGCGCGGCGGGACGTATCGGCGATGCGGCCGCGCGCGCTTTCCTGGACGCTGGTTGGCGGGTCAAGGGCGTGGCGCGGGGTGCCAAGGGGGCGGCGCTGGCGCCGGGCGTCGAAGCCGTGCAGGCGGACGCCTTCGATCGCGAGGCGCTGGCGGCTGCCTGCCTTGGCGCCGACATTGTCCTCAACGCGCTCAACCCGGCCTATACCGAGTGGGAGGAAAAAGTGTTGCCGATGGCCGAAAACGTTGTTTTTGCCGCGGAACGCGCCGGGGCGACCCACATGGTGCCCGGCAATGTCTACAATTTCGGCTACGGGATCGGGCTCGCCATGACGGAGGACAGGCGCCAGGTCGCCTCGACCCCGAAGGCGCGTATCCGGATTGCCATGGAAGAGCTGTTCGCGGCGCGGGCGCGCGAGCGCGGCGTGCGCACGATCGTGCTGCGCGCCGGCGATTTTTACGGCGGACAGAAGCCTGAAAGCTGGCTCGACATCTTCATCCTCGCCAAGCTGCGCAAGAATATCTTCACCTGGCCGGGCCCGATGGATGTGCCGCATGCTTTTGCCTATCTACCGGATCTGGCGCGGGCCTTTGTCATGGCTGCCGAAAACCGCGCCGGCCTGGCAAATTTCGAGCGCTTTCATGTGGCCGGCCATACGCTGACCGGCGCCCAGTTCAAGGCTGCGACGGAACGGGCGCTGGGCCGTCCGCTGACGCGACGCGGCGTGCCGTGGACACTGGTGCGCGCCGGCGGCCTCTTCGTGCCGCTTTTGCGCGAGGTGGCGGCAATGTCCTATCTGTGGCGCACGGCGCATTCACTGGACGGCGGACGGTTCGCCCGGCTGATCGGGCCGGAGCCGACAACCGAGCCGGCCACGGCGATCGGCCAGGCGATCGCCGATCTCGACCTCGACGCTCCGCGCCGGCGGGCCGCCTGAGACGATGAGGACCGACCAGCCCGATCAGATCCGGCCGAGAAGCGCGAGAATCAGGATCACGAGCAGGATCACGCCGACAAGACCGGACGGGCCGTAACCCCAGGCGCGCGAATGCGGCCAGGCCGGAATCGCGCCGATCAGGATCAGGATCAGGATGATGATGAGAATTGTGCCGAGCGTCATGGCGCTCCCTCCAATGCGTGACTAACACACATCAATGCGCGAAGGGCGCTACGGTTCCCATAAAGGCGCGGGGTTGTCAGATGAACGTCGACGGCAGAAGCATGGTGAGCGAGGGAAACAGGGCGATCAGCAGACCGACCGCCAGGATCGCGGCGATGAAGTACCAGATATCGATCTTGATGATGCTGATGCCGGCGATGTCAGAGGCGATGAAGGATTGCAGGCCAACCGGCGGCGTCAACGTGCCCAGCATCAGCGCGACGATCATCAGCAGCCCGTACTGGATGTCGGGAATGCCGTAACTCTGGGCCAGAGGCGCGAATAGCGGCACGAAGATCAGAAGGGCGGAGGTGCTTTCCAGAAACAGCCCCACCGCGAACAGGATCAGTAAGGTGATGATCATGAAAAGAACCGGGTTTTCCGTGATGCCGGTCATGACGTCATTCATCATGAAGCCGAAGCCCGTGATGGTCAGGGCGAAACCGAATGAAGCGCTGGACGCGATGATGAACATCGGCACGGCGGTCGCCACGACGGATTCCTCCATGATGGAAACGAAGCTTCGCGGTGTGATCTCACGATAAACGACCGTTCCGAGGAAAAGTCCGTAAACACAGGCGATGACGCCCGCTTCGGTTGGCGTCACCATGCCGAACCGGATGCCGCCGAGGATGAGGACGGGCGCGAACAGGGCAGGCAGGGCGCGCAGCATCACCGGCAGTGTCTGTTTCCAGCTTTGCCGTTCGCCCTTCGGATAGCCGCGCCGTGCGGACAGGACGTGAACGATCGCGATCAGAAAGACGAACAGGATAATGCCGGGAATGATGCCGCCAAAGAACAGGCCGCCGATCGAGGTGTTTGTGACCGAGCCGTAGATGATCATGATGATCGAAGGCGGCACGATCGAGCTGATTATCGAGGCGGCGGCGGTCACTCCGGCGGCAAAGGGGGCGTCGTAGCCTTCCTGCTTCATGCGCGGGATCAACATGCGCCCCTGCGAGGCAACGTCGGCCGTCGCCGAGCCGGACATGCCGGAGAAGAACAGGCTCGCCAGCACGTTCACCTGCGCGGTGCCACCATGGCGATGGCCGATCAGGCACGCGGCAAAGTCCAGAATGTGACGCGTCACGCCGCTTCGGTTCATGATGACGGCAGCGGCAATGAAGAAGGGAACTGCCATCAGCGTGTAGGAATTGATGGCGCCGAGAAGGCGCTCGGCGAGAACGTTGACCGGCAGATTGGAAAGCGCGAGCGAGGCGGCGGAAGACAGGATCATCGCCACGGAGACCGGTGCTCCCAGAAGCAGGATGCCCACAAGCAAGGAAAAAAGAACAATCGTTTCCACGGTGACTGTCTCCGCCCGGCGAAAGGATGAAAAGGAGTCTTGCCTGCTAGTTCCGGCTGCGCAGCAGGGTCCGGACGATGAAGACCCCCATCAACGCCGCGCCGACGGGCACGGAGGCGTAGAAGACGACGGCTGGGAAATCCGGGACGGTAAAGGCGGTGGCGGATCTGTTGCGCCAGGCCACGAGAAGCCCGGAATAGAGGATCAGGCCGGTGGCGAGGAGCGACAGCAGGTTGCGCACCATGGCGATCAGGCGCGCCGAACCGGTGCTGAGAAGATTGTCGATCAGGTCGACCCGGATATGCGCGTCGAGCCTGAAGGCGATCGCCGCGCCGAGCATCACGATCCACACGAAAAGGTATCGTGACGCCTCTTCGATCCAGGCCAGCGGTGTGTTGAAGAAATAGCGCAGCGTGACCTGCAGGAAGGTGAGAAAGATGGCCAGGAACACCAGCAGGGCGGAGAGCTTGACCAGAAAGAAAAACAGTCTCGATCCAGTCTGTTGACGATTGTCGTTGGCTGTATCGCTCATTGCCCCTCCGCCCCGCGTGGTGTCAGCTTCGGTTCCTAGTCCCCGGCCGTGACCATGTCGATGAACTGCTGCGCATCCTCATAGCGCTCGGCGATCTCGCCGTGCAGCGGCGCCATCGCATCCCGCCATTCCTTCGGGTCGGCGGGCTCGACAATCGAGACGCCCAACGCATGCAGACGGTCGTAGGCGGCCCGTTCCTCCGGGATTGCGACTTCCCTGTCGGACCAATCGCCCGCCTCGACCGCCGCTTCGAGCAGAAGGGCCTGGTCATCGGGGGAGAAGGCAGCCAAGCGATCCTGGTTCATGGCAAAAACCATCGTGCCGAACATGTGGTTGGTCTTGAGCAGCGACTTCGAGATTTCGTTGAACTTCATGTCCAGCGCCGTGGCGGGTGGGCTGTCGAGGCCCTGTGCAATGCCTGTCTGCATGGCAGAGTAGACCTCGCCCCAGGTTACCGGGGTGGGGTTGGTTCCCAGCAGCTCGAACATGCGTATCCAGACGATGTTTTCCGGGGAGCGCATCCGCATGCCGTTGATCTCTGCCAGGGTGGTTGGCGCTTCGTCGACGAAGAGCAGGTCGCGGAAGCCGAGATGCATAAAGGCCAGGACGACGGTCTTGCTGTTGTCGGCCATGCCCTTGGCAAGCTTCTGGCCGAACTCGCCCTGATAGAGTTCGCGTGCATGGTCCCAGCCTTTGAAGGCAAAAGGCAGCGAGGTAACGGCCATGGGCGGATACGCACCGCTCAGCAACGGGGTCGAGGTTAGGGAAACGTCGATCCCACCCTGATTGACGAGATCGTAGGCTTCCCGTTCCTGTCCGAGCTGACCCCCGGGGAAGACGAGCACGTTGATGCGTCCGTCGGATTTCTCCTTAACCAGCTCGGCAAAACGGTTGGCGGCCTTGTCGACCGTCCCGCCGACGGCATGGTGGTGGGCAAAGCGCAGAGTCTCGGCTTGTGCCGCGGAAAACCACAACCCCAGGGCCACCAACGCGGCGCCGGCGAGCGAAAGTATCTTGGATATGCGCATGGGTCAGATCCTTTGTTGCGTGAAGAGGCGGAAGGGCGGACGCTCAGGTGTAGGCGACTCGCTGGCCGATGACCGGCAGCTCCCTGGGAGCAATGCCGAGCGTCAGCAGGCGGAAACCGGTTTCGGTAACGACGACCAGGTCTTCGCTGTGGTAGAGCGAACCGTCCTCGTCCTTGACCCCTGGTTCGATATTGAGAACCATGCCGGGCTTGAGCGGTGTCTTGTCGCCTGGGCGCAGCATCGGGTTTTCATGGAGCTCGACGCCGAAGCTGTGGCCGATATGCGGCATGTGGAAGGGCAGGCCCTGCTTGGCGAACTCTTCCTTGCACAGATAGAACAGGTCTTCGGCCAGGACGCCGGGCGCCACGGCGTTGATGGCCGCTGTCTCACACGCGATCAGCGCCGCATAGACCTGTTTCTGCATCTCGGACGGATCACCGGCCGAATAGGTCCGGGCGAAATCGCTCGCGAAAGCGCCATAGGTGCCGCCGACGTCGAACCGGATGAGATCGCCCGGCTTGGGCACGATGTCCTCGCGCGCGATCGCGTGGGGATGCGGTGTCCGTTCGCCGCTGGCGAAGCAGAGGAACAATGTGCCGTCGGCGCCGTAATTGATGATGTTGTTGGCGATCTTGTTCGCCATCATATGTTCGGTGTCACCGAGCTTGCTGGCCTCCATCGCGTCCAGAACCGCGCGATGCGTCTGCTTGGTCGTCCTTTCCAGCAGCGCTATCTCGCTTTCTCCCTTGACCACGCGGATTGCGCCGATCAGGTGCGAGCTGTTGACGAACGTGACGTCGGGCAGGGCGGCGGTCAGGCGCGCGTGCGAGGTTGCCGGAAGATAGTCGAGATCAATGCCGATGCGCCCCTTGGTCAAGCCTGACTGCTTGAGCGAGTCGACCAGCGCGTCGATCGGCTCGACCACGAATTCGGTATAGGTGCGGATGTCCTCGATCCAGGATTCGGAACGGGTCAGGCTTTCCTCGATGCTGCACACCACGGCGAAGGGTTCCGAGGCGGCGGGCAGAACGGCATAGGCCTGGCGCGGGCGGATCTGCTTCACCGTGAGAATGTAGGCACCCGACGCGTAGGTGAAGTTTTCAGGGCTCATCGCGATCACGGCGTCGAGTCCCGCTGACTTCGGCAGTGCTCTCAATGCGTCGGCATTCGGGGAAAAATTCATATCCATCTCCTGATTGCAGGCACCTTCGCTCGGCAGGGCCAGATCGTTGAGACAGCAAACTGACATTCTTTTATCAACGTATCAACGGCAATCTTTCGGCAATTTATCGCCATTTTGGAGTCATAAAGTTTCCAATACCGGTATTCATGTTGTGAGACACAGGTGCCGGTGGTAGCTATCGGGTGTGCCGTTCGTCGAGCGGCCGGCAACAAGATATGAGGTTTTCGCTTGGCAGCGCCGTCCACGGACATGGAACTGAAGAAACTGGCGGAGGAATTCTCGCCGGCTTTGACTCAGCTCGAGATCAGCTTGATCGTGACCCACAACGCGTTCCAGCAATGGGTTTCACGTTGTGGCGTGGCCGCCGGCGCGGCGGGTTTTTCGTCGCTTGAACTGCTCGTTCTGCACATGATCAATTACGGCAACGGAACGAAGCGCATTGCCGACATCTGTTTCGCGCTGAAAATTGAGGACACGCACCTCGTCTCCTACGCGTTGAAGAAGCTGACCAAGGCAGACCTCGTCGTCAGCCGCAAGGTTGGCAAGGATACGTTCTTTTCCTGTACGGCAACGGGCAAGGGCCTGGTCGACGAGTACGGACGCATTCGAGATCGCTGTCTCGTGCGGACCTTGTCGCGCTTCGCCGGCAAGGATCTCGATCTGGGCGAAATGGCCGATATGCTGCGGGTCTTGTCTGGGCTCTACGAGCAGGCGGCACGACAGGCCGAGACCGCCCCCTAGGCCAGAGCCGGGCTCTGCGCTGCCGTAAGGAGACGCCTGGCGGCCTGTCCCATGCGACAGCCGCCGCGGCGCGACAAGAGCCGTTCGTTAAAGTCTATTCCGCCGCCTTGGGATAACCTGACGACAGGTCCACATCGGGCTTTTCGGCCGTCTGCGTTTTCTTGCCGTTTCCACGGCGGCGGAAGAGGCGATTGAGGAAAGCCGAGACCCGGGAATCGTTGCTGCGGGTGAAGATCATCAGCAGCGACGGGGTGACCACCAGCGTCAGCACGGTGGAAAAGGCGAGGCCGAAGACGATCGAACTCGACAGCGCGATCCACCACTGCGTCGACGGCGCGCCATAGGTGGTCTCGTGGTTCATCAGTTCCAGATTGACGCCGAAGGCGATCGGCAGCACGCCGAGGATCGCCGTCACCGCCGTCAGCACGACCGGGCGCGCGCGCTCGCGGCAGGTCTGCAACACGGCGTCGAGCTTGTCCCAGCCCTCGTGGCGCAGGCGGTCGTAGGTGTCGATCAAAACGATGTTGTTGTTCACCACGACACCGGCGAGCGCGATGATGCCGATGCCGGTCATGACCACGCCGAAGGGCTGGCCCATGATCAAGAGCCCGAGCAAGACTCCGATGGTCGACATCACCACCGCCGACAGTACCAGGCCGACAGACATGAACTTGTTGAGCAAGGCGAGCAGGACCACGAAAATCAGGAAGATCGCGGCGCCGAACGCCTTCGACAGGAACTCGCCGGCCGCCTTCTGCTCCTCGTCCTCGCCGGCGAGCTTCCAGCGGATGCCGCTGGCGTCGAGATTCATCGCCTCGAGATTGGCGATCACCTTCTGACGCACGGCGTCGGCCTGAACGCCCTCGCGGATGCCGGCGTCGACGGTGACGGTGCGCACGCCGTCGATGCGGGTCAGGATGCCGGTGCGCAGCGCCGGCTCGCGTTTCACGAAATTGGAGATCGGGACCGAGCCCTGGGCCGTTTCCACCCGCAACTGGTCGAGCGTGGCGAGCGTGCGCCGGTCCTCCGGCAGCCTCAGGCGGATGTCGACGGCATCGTCGGCGCCGGCCGGCCGGTAGTCCGACAGTTTCAGACCGGTCGTGACGAGCTGGACCACGGTTCCGACCGATCCCGGGCCGATGCCATATTGCGCGGCCTTGGTGCGGTCGACCTGGATCTCCCAATCGATGCCGGGCGGTGGCAGTCCGTCGCCGATGTCGATAACGTCGGGAATGGTGGCGAGCATGGCCGCCGTCTTGCCGGCGACCTCGTCCAGCCCGGACGGGTCGTTGGCGGAGAGCTGGACCTGGATCGCCTTACCGGTCGGCGGGCCGGCGTCGGGCACGGAAACCTCGATCTCGGCGCCGGGGATGCCGGTCATGGCGACGCGCAGATCTTCCAGGATGGCGCTTGCCGGCTTGCGCTCACGCCAGTCGAGGAATTCGTACTGGATGACGCCCACGACATCCTCGTCGATTTCGGCGCCGCCGCCGCGCACGCTGCCTACGCGCGTATAGACGGTCTCGATGCCAGGCCAGCCAAGAATGCGCTCCTCGGCCTGCCGCACCAGAGCGTCCTGCTCCTCCAGCGAGAGATTGCCGCGGGCATGGACGTAGAGCAGGCCGTATTCCGGCTCGACATTGGGGAAGAACTCGACCCCCTTGCCGTAGGTGGCGTAGGCATAGGGTACGGCGACCAGCGCAGCGAGCGAGGCGAAGGTAACGATGAAGGGGTGTCGTACGGCGCGCCGCACGAAACGCATGTACCAGCCGTCGCGATGCTCTTCCTCGATCACCGGCTTTGCAAACAGCGCGCCGAGCGCGGGCGTGAAGATCAGGGCGTAGATCAGCGACGACGATAGCGTCACGATCAGCGTGATCGGCATGAATTTCATGAATTCGCCGACGATGCCGGGCCAGAACAGCAGCGGCGAGAAGGCGGCCACGCGCGTCGCCGTCGCGGCCACGACCGGGCCAGCCATGCGTTTGGCGGCAAGCGAAAAGGCCTCGGCCTTGGGCATGCCTTCCGTCATGCGCCGCTCGGCGAATTCGGTCACGATGATGGCGTCGTCGACCAGCATGCCGACGGCCAGGATCAGCGAGAACAGCACGACGATGTTGACGGTGTAGCCGGCCAGCGACAGCCACATGATGCCCATCAGGAAGGAGGCCGGGATGGCCAGGCCGATCAGCATCGAGGCGCGTCCCGACAGCGCATACAATATGACCACGAAAACCAGGATGACGGCGGTCAGGACGCTGTTTTCGAGGTCGCCGAGAAGCTGGCGGATGACGGTCGACTTGTCCTGGCTGAAGGACACCGTGGCGCCTTCGGGCAGGATCTCCTGGAACTGGGCGGCGACCGCTTTCACCTTGTCGACCGTCTCGACCAGATTGGCGCCGGTGCGCTTGGACACCTCGATCGCGATCGCGGGGCGTCCGTCGAGCCGGGTGATCGTCTCGGCGTCCTTGAAGGTGGAGCGGATGGTGGCGAGATCGCGGGCGCGTACAACCGCATCGCTATCGGCGACGATCGGCAGATTGGCGACGTCCTCCACGGTCTCGATCAGGGACGGAACCTTGACGGCGTAGCGGCCTTCGTCGCCCTGCAGCGCGCCGGCGGCGACGAGCGAATTGTTGGCGTTGACGGCGGCGACCAACTGGTCGAGTCGCAGCCCGTAGGATGACAGCTTGACCGGATCGATGATCACCTCGACCAGATCGTCGCGCGCACCGCGCAAGGCCGCGTCGAGCACGCCGGTAACTTCTTCGATGCGGTCGCGCAGCTCGCGCGCCGCGGCCGTCAGCGCGCGTTCGGGCACATCGCCCGACAAGGTGACGACGAGGACGGGGAATTCCGAGATATTGACCTCGTTGACGCTCGGTTCGTCGACGCCTTGCGGCAGATCCTGCTCGGCGTCGGAAACCTTGTTGCGTACGTCGTCGAGCGCCTTGTCGAGGTCGGCCCCGGCTTGGAACTCGACCACGACATTGCCGCCGCCCTGATAGGCGCTCGATCGCATCTCCTTGATGCCGCTGATCGATTTCAACCGCGTCTCGACCGGTCGCAAGAGCAGGCGTTCGGCATCCTCCGGCGAGATGCCCTGATAGGTCATGCTCACATAGATGATCGGGATCTGGATGTCCGGCTCGGCTTCCTTGGGAATGGCCTGATAGGCCATCGTGCCCGCCACCAGGAAGAACAGCAGGATCGAAATCGTCAGTCGCGCATTGCGTATGGCGTAGTCGACGATACCCATCACGCTGCCGTCAGTTGACCGGGCCGGCCAGCTGGCCGACCAGGCGTTTGACCGTTTCGGCATCGGCTTCCACGGCGTTGACCTCGTCGCCCGTCTTCACCAGATCCTGGCCGGCGACAATGATGCGCGCGTCGTCGGGTATGCCGCCCAGCACGAGACCCTGGGGGGTGTCGTCGATCAGGTCGATCGCTATGAAATCGACGAGATTCTGCGGCGTCACGATGCGCACGCCGAGATCGCCGGTTTCAGACAATGTGACGACGGAGCGCGGCAGGAAGACCGATTGCACCATGTCGGCGCGCAGGCTGATCTCGGCGGTCATGCCGGCCGGTATCTCCAGCCGTGGATTGGCTATCGCGATCTCGACGCGAAAGGTGCGCGTCTGCGGCGCGGCCTCGCGGCTGATATAGCGAAGCGTGCCTTCCAAGCTCGTGCCGTCCACCAGCCGCACCGTGGCGGTGTTGCCGATCTCGAGTTCGGCGAGGTCGTGCTCGCTGACCTGGCCGACGGCAAGGATCGGATCGAGACTGAGAACGGTCGCGATCTCCGCGCCCTGCAGGATGGCGCTGCCCTTTTCGACAGCGACGCGGTCGACAAGGCCGGCGAACGGGGCACGCACCTCGTTGCGGGCAAGCTCGGCGTCGGCAGCTTCCAGCTGCGAGCGGGCCTGCGCCAGCGCCGTTTGAGCGCCATCGAGGCGAAGCTTTGCCATATTGCCGGATTTGGCCAGCCGCTCGGCGGCTTTGGCTTCGGCCTCGCGCTGGGCCAGCATCGCCTTGGCCATGTCCACGGCGGCGACCTTGCCTTCCGCGTCGAGGCGCATGATCAGATCGCCCTCATCGACAGAGCTGCCCTTTTCGACCGGCAGCTCCGAGATGATGCCACCGACGCGGGCGGCTAGCCTTGTGTGCTTGTTGGCCTCCGTCGTCCCGGAGACGCGAATTGTGCGGGAATGCATGGTGCGCGGCGGTACCACCACGGCGACGGTGCGCAGCGGCGTCTCGATCGCCGCCGTCTCGTCCTCGACCGGCGGGGTATCGGATCCGGGGATCGCGCTGCCGACAGAACTGAACTCGCCGGTCAGAATCCAGCCAGCCGTCGTGGCAAGCACGATAACGGCTGCCAGCTTATGGAGTTTGATTCTCGGCATGCGTGGTTCCCGCGCAAACGTTCCGCCATTGGCGCGCCAGATGTCGGGGCGCTGGGCTCATGTGGTCTTTGAAGCGGCCGGATTCAATCGGCGATGGGTATCCACCTTCTCCCGGCGGCGGTTGTGTACCGCAATTGTTCCCGTGAAAAAAGACACTTTTGACGATAGGTTCGACCAATGGCGGTGATGACCGGTCAATCGGCCGGACAGGGCGCGCCGGCCTCGGCCCATCGTTCCATGGCCCTGAACGTGGCTTCGGCCGATCCAGGCGCCGGTTCGCGTCCCGGCCCCGGAGCCCAGCCCCAGCCGACCAGCGGGTCCTCGCGGACATGGGCCGCAATTTCCTCGATCGTGCGCCCGCCATTGCGCTCGGGATCCTTGATCTGGGCGCAGATTTGGGCCGAGGATTTTTGCCACCACGCCATCTCCGCCGGTGCGAGATGCCATAAAGGCGCGCCGGGCGGTCCGTGCAACTTGCTGGAATTGCTTGAGAAATGACATGAGTTACAGCGCAGGGCGGCGTTGCCGAAACCGGAGCCGTCCTTGCCTCGCGTAATGTTGAAGGCGTGGAGGCGGGTGGCGCCGTAATGTGGACCGGACCAGCGCGGATAGGCATCCTCAACATGGCAATTGGAGCAGCGCGGATGCGACAGCACGGCGACGATCCTGTCCCATTCGGACAGGCCCACTTCGCGATCGACCGCGATCGCATCGCCGACAGGGCCATCCTGCGCGTGGACGAAGCTTGCCATCAGCGCCGCCATGACAGCTGCTGTCAGCAATATCGCCCGAGCGGTCATGCGAAGTCGACCTCACGGCTGAGCGGCAGCGAGCGAATGCGCTTGCCGGTGAGGGCGAAGACGGCGTTGGCAAGCGCCGGCACAGCGGGCGGCGTGCCGATTTCGCCGACGCCGCCCATCTTGTGGTAGTTCTGCAGGATCGCGACCTCGAAAGCCGGACACTGGTGGATGCGCATGGCGTCGTAGTCGTGGAAATTCGACTGCTCGGCCATGCCGTCGGCGAAGGTAATTTCCTGGCCGATGGCCGAAGACAGGCCGAAGATCGCGCCCGAGGTCAATTGCGCCTCGATGATGCCGGGATCGAGCGCGGTGCCGACATCGGCGACGATCCAAACCTTTTCGATGCGGATGCCGGCGTCGGTTTCGGCGACCTCGACGACTTCCGCCACCCAGCTGCCGAAGGAAAGCGTGAAGGCGAAGCCCTTGGCACGGCCGGCGAGAAGCGTTTCGCTCCACTTGGAGAGTTCTGCCGCCTTCTCGACCACTTTGACGGCGGCCGGATGGTCGGCCATCAGCTTCAGCCGCATCTCGACCGGGTCGAGCCCGCCTGCGGCCGCCAACTCGTCCAGGAAGGATTCGTGGAAATAGCCGTTGAAGGAATTGCCGACCGAACGCCAGAAACCGACCGGCACGCCGGTGTCGGCCTTGACCGCCGCCACCCGATAGTCGGGAATTGAGTAGGGTTGATCGAACGCGCCTTCCGCGATCGTCTTGTCGGGTCCCAGGGGCGAGAGCGAGGGGAAGGTGCGCCGCAAGGTGCTGGCGATCGTCGAGGGTGAGGCGATCTTCATGTCGACCGCTTCTGGCAGGCCGTCGGGGCCGAGGCGGGCGCGGAACCGTCCCATCGCCGCCGGGCGGTAGGTGTCGTGGCGGATATCCTCCTCGCGCGTCCAGATGACCTTCACCGGTCGACCGCCAGTATGCTTGGCGAGCAGGGCGGCGAACATTGAATAGTCCATCTCGCCGCGCCTGCCGAAGCCACCGCCCATGAAGGTGGTGTGGACGCGGGTGTCTTCGGTGTCGACGCCTGCCACGTCGGCGCAGAGCTGACGGGTAAGGGTCGGCATCTGGTTGGGCGACCAGACCTCCAGCAGGCCATCCTTCAGCCGCGCGGTCGCGTTCATCGGTTCCATGCAGGCGTGGGCCAGGAAGGGCACCTCATATTCGGCCTCGACGACCTTGTCGCGCGGCGCGTCGGCAAACGCGGTGTCGACATCTCCGTCGTCACGCAGCGCATCGCCGCTCCCCGTTTCGAGCGCCCGGCGCAGAAAGGCCGACATTGCGGCGCTGTCTTTGGGATAGTCGGCTTCGCCCCACTCGACCTCGATCGCCTCGGCAGCGCGGAAGGCGGCCCAGGTGTTCTCGGCGATGATGCCGAAGCCGTGGCCGTAGGTGGTGTCGATCGGCACGATCTTGACGATTCCGGGCATTTTCTCGGCCTTGGAAAGGTCGGCCTTGACCGGCTCGACCCAGAACCGCGGGCTCATCCTGACGGTGGCGTAGAGCATGTCGGGCAGGCTGACATCGACACCGAAGATCGGCGCGCCGGTCACCTTGGCGTGCATGTCGGTGCGCCGTTGCGACTTGCCGAGCAGGCGCCATTCGGCCGGCTGCTTGAGGCGCACATCGGAGGGCGGGTCCAGGCGCGCGGCATCGGCCGCAACCTCGCCATAGGTCAGTGTGCGGCCCGATGCCTCGTGGGTGATCGTGGCGTTCGCGGTGGCAAGCGCGCCGATTTCAACGTCCAGCCTGAGGGCGGCGGCGGCAAGCAACATCTGCCGGGCGGCGGCGCCGGCGGCGAGCATCTTGTCGAAACCGTCGCGCACCGACGACGAGCCTCCGGTGCCCTGGAGGCCGAGAAACTTGCCGAATGCACCCATGCCGCCGCGCATCAGTTCGGCGACCACGCCCTCTTCGAAAAACGGAAACGGTCCGCCCTCGGCTAGCATCTCGGAATTGTAATAGGCATAGGAGGCCGGGCCGTGCTCGACGGTGATGGCGTCGAGATCGACGTCGAGCTCTTCGGCCACCAAAGCGGCCAGCGTCGTGGCCACGCCCTGGCCCATCTCGGCGCGCGGTGCGATCACCGTGATGGCGTTGTTGGCGCCGATCATCACATAGGGATTGAACGTCGCCTCCCCCTCGGCGAGTTCGTCCTCGAGCGGGTTGGGGTAGGGGCGGCGATAGATATAATAACCGACGGCGACACCGCCGGCGACGGCGGCGGCGCCGATCAGGAAGGTGCGCCGGGCGATCTTTCCGAGAGAGGCCATGGCTCAGGCTCCCGTTCTGGCTTTTTCGGCCGCCGCGCGTTTGATGGCGGCGCGGATGCGCGGATAGGTGCCGCACCGGCACAGATTGCCGGCCATCGCGTTGTCGATGTCTTCGTCCGTGGGCTCGGGAATCTCTTCCAGCAGCGCATGCGCGCTCATGATCTGTCCGGCCTGGCAATAGCCGCATTGCGGCACCTGTTCGTCGATCCATGCCTGTTGCACGACGGAAAGCCCGTCTGCTCCGGCCAGGCCCTCGATCGTCATCACGTCGCCTTCCACCATGCCGACCGGGAGTGCACAGGATCGCACCGGCGTGCCGTCGACCAGCACGGTGCAGGCGCCGCAGGCGGCGATGCCGCAGCCGAATTTGGGGCCCGTGATACCGGCGAGGTCGCGCAGCGCCCACAGCAGCGGCATATCCGGGTCGGCGTCGATGTCGATCGGGTTTCCGTTGACGGTTAGGCGCATGGGGATACCCTTCGTTGTCATCCAGTGCCTTTCGGACCTCGGTGAGGCGAGGTTGTCGATGGACATACTGACGTTTTCTGTTATTTTGTCAACCAACGTGAGTGCAGGGGCTTTTGAGCGTTGCCGTGAAGCAGGATTTGAAGACCGTCGCGCCGGGGGCGGACGAGGCGCGTCGCGACCGTATCGTCGAGGGCGCGATCAGGGTGTTTCTCGCCTACGGCTTCCAGCGTACGACCATGGACGACATTGCGCGCGCGGCGGAGCTGTCGCGGCCGGCGCTTTATCTCGATTTCAAGAACAAGGCCGACATCTACCGGGCGATCGCGGCGCGCAAATTCGCCGAATCGACAGATCTATTGGAGCGGGCGCTGGCCGGCGACGGCGATATCGAGGCCAGGCTGATGGACGGTCTGGACAAGAGCCTGTTTTCGATGATGCGGGTGTTTTTCGAAGCGCCGCACGGTGCGGAAATCCTCGATGCGAAGAACAGTCTGGCAGCCGAGGAAATGGCCGCGTGGCGCGGCCGCTTCCTCGCCATTGTCGCGGATGCGCTCGCCGCCGAGGCGGTCTTACGCTCCGTCGATCTCGGCGCGCGCGGGTTTTCGCCTGACACGCTGGCCGCGCTCGTTCTCGACGGGATCGATGGCATGAAGGCACGAGCGGCGGGGCCGGAGGAATGGGCGCCGGCGGCGCGCCGGCTGGTGCGCCTGGTCGGTCTCGCCCTTCAGCCCTGATCGCGCATGGCCGCCGGTTTCGGCCGCTCCGCCAGGAATTCGCGCACCCGGGGGCCGAGCGCGTGCGGACGTGCGTGCGGGTCCTTGTCGATTTCCTCCTCGATCGGCAGGGTCTGGCGTACGCCGATGGCATCGAAGTTCTCGGTCAGCCAGTCCTGCGCGGCCGAGCGGCCGAGATCGTGCAGGTATTCCAGGAAAGCCCATTCGGCATTGACCTTGGAAGCCGCCGTCAGGCCTTTCAGCGCCTCGTCGGCGTCGATGCGGTGCATGCGAATGTCGCGATAGTCGCCATGACCGAGCTTGCCGGTGGCGATCAGCTTCTTGACGAAGGCGATCGCGCGGAACTCGCTCAACAGCGTGGCATTGAACGTGATCTCGTCGATACGATTCTGGATCTCGGTCGCGGTGACGGGAGTGGTGTCTCGGGTGACCGGATTGATCTGAACAAGAAGCAGGTCTTCGACCCGATTCGTCTCGAAGAAGGGATAAAGGGCCGGATTGCCGCCGTAACCGCCGTCCCAGTACGGCGTGCCGTCGATGGTTACCGCCTGGAACATCTGCGGCAGGCAAGCCGAGGCCATGACCACGTCGAGCGACAGGTCCGCGGTGGAAAAGACCTTCAGCTTGCCGGTATGGACATTGGTGGCGGAGACGAAGAGCTGGATCGCGTCGCAGGCGCGCACGCGGTTAAAATCGATTTCATGTTCGACCACGTCGCGCAGCGGATTGATGTTGAGCGGGTTGGCGGCATAGGGTGACACGGTGCGCGACATGGCTTCGAACCAGAGATAGCCGGGCGTGTTTTCCACGGACCAATTGCCGAGCGCAACGTCCCACGGCATGCGCTGGACCGGGCTGAAGCGACCCTTGCGGGCGACCGAGCGCCAAAAGTCGCGCAGCTTGGCACGCGCCCCGTCGGCACCGCCCCGGACCCAGCCGTCGGCGAGCGCGACGGCGTTCATCGCGCCTGCGCTGGTGCCGGAGATCGCGGCGATGTCGAGCCGTCCGTCCTCGAGCAGGCAGTCGAGCACGCCCCAACTGAAGGCGCCGTGCGAGCCGCCGCCCTGAAGCGCGACGTTGACCGTCTTGCGGTTCGCCCCGGCGCCTTTTTTGCTCATCGGTCCAACTCTTGTTGTCGCCAGCGTACGGCCGGGCTCACGCGGCCGTCCAGCCGCCGTCGACCGAAATATGCGTGCCGGTGATCTGGGCGGCGGCATCGGACGCAAGGAAGGCCGCGGTCGCGGCGACCTGCTCGACCGTGGCGAATTCCTTGGTTGGCTGCCTGTCGAGCATGACCTCGCGCACGACGGTTTCACGGTCCATGGCGTGCGCCTTCATCTGGTCGGGAATCTGGGCCTCGACCAGCGGGGTCAAAACATAGCCGGGGCAGATCGCGTTGCAGGTGATCCTGTGCGGGGCGAGTTCGAGCGCCACCGTCTTGGTCAGGCCCATGATGCCGTGCTTGGCTGACACGTAGGCCGATTTGAAGGGCGAGGCGACGAGGCCGTGCGCGGAGGCGATGTTGACGATACGGCCCGTCCCGGCCTTTTTCATCAGCGGCACGGCGGCGGCGATGGTGTGGAACGCCGAGGACAGGTTGATGGCGATGATTGCGTCCCATTTTTCCGGCGCGAAATCCTCGACCGGAGCCACATGCTGGATGCCGGCATTGTTGACGAGCACGTCCACCGTGCCGAAGCGTTCGGCGGCGGCGGCGATCAGCGCCCGGCACCGGTCGGGTTTCGACATGTCGGCCTGGATGTAAACGACCTCGCCCGCATGGTTCTGGGACATTTCGGCGGCGAGTGCGTGATCCTGGCCGTCGTCGGTGTAGGAATTCAGCACAACGTTGAAGCCGTCTGCGGCAAATCGTTCGGCGATGGCGAGGCCGATGCCGGATGTTGACCCAGTGACGAGGGCGGTCTTGCGCTGACTCATGGGCGAAATCTCCTTGCGTGCTCGATCGAGATCATCTTCTCGTGCGTCATGCTGCGATGCATTAGCAAACTTTGTGCAACGCACAAATGGCAAGCTTCCGATGGCATTACCAGTCGCCAGGCATCACGATTTTCGTGATAAGGATGTTCTGAGGACGCGGTTGACATCGCCGTGCCGCTTCGCCAACTCGGCACCAACGGTAATTCCACATGGGAGCCCGGCCATGACCGGCTATCTTTCCGCCCCGCTGCCGCGCCGCCGATCGGTCGGCGTCACGGTCGGGTCCGTCCTGGTCGGCGGCGAAGCGCCGGTCGTGGTCCAGTCGATGACCAATACCGATACCGCCGATATCGACGGCACCGTCGCGCAGGTGGCTGCGCTGCATCGTGCCGGATCGGAGCTGGTACGGATCACCGTCGACCGCGACGAAAGTGCTGCGGCGGTCCCGAAAATCCGCGATCGCCTCGCACGTCTCGGCATCGAGGTGCCTCTGATCGGCGACTTCCACTATATCGGCCACAAGCTGCTCGCGGATCATCCGGGCTGCGCCGAGGCGCTGGCGAAGTACCGCATCAATCCCGGCAATGTCGGGTTCCGGGAGAAGCGGGATCGCCAGTTCGCCGATATTGTCGAAATGGCGATCCGGTACGACAAGCCGGTGCGGATCGGCGTCAATTGGGGCTCGCTCGACCAAGAGCTGCTTACCAGGCTGATGGACGAGAACCAGGAGGCCGGGTCGCCGCGGACGGCGGCCGAAGTCACGCGCGAAGCGATCGTGCAGTCGGCGCTGTTGTCGGCCGAGCTCGCCGAGGAAATCGGGCTCGGGCGCGACAGGATCATCCTGTCGGCCAAGGTGAGCCAGGTCCAGGATCTCGTCGCCGTCTACGCGGAGCTGGCGCGGCGCTCGGACCATGCGCTGCATCTGGGGCTGACCGAGGCGGGCATGGGCACCAAGGGGGTGGTCGCCTCGTCGGCGGCCATGGGCCTGCTTCTGCAGCAGGGCATCGGCGACACGATCCGAGTATCGCTGACGCCGGAGCCGGGCGGCGACCGGACGCGCGAAGTGCAGGTGGCGCAGGAACTCCTGCAGACGATGGGCTTCAGGCAGTTCGTGCCGGTGGTGGCGGCCTGTCCCGGGTGCGGGCGCACAACGTCGACCGTGTTTCAGGAACTGGCCCAGAAGATCGAGGGCGATCTGCGCCGCAACATGCCGGTCTGGCGCGACAAATATCCCGGCGTGGAAGAGCTGAAGGTCGCCGTGATGGGATGCATCGTCAACGGGCCGGGCGAATCCAAACATGCCGATATCGGCATCTCGCTGCCGGGCACGGGCGAGATGCCGGCAGCGCCTGTCTTCATTGACGGCCGCAAGGCGGCGACCCTGCGCGGTCCGGGGATCGCAGCCGAATTCGAACAAATGGTCGCCGACTATGTCGAACGCCGGTTCGGTCGTGGCGGCGCCGACGCGGCCCAATAGGGCGGTTTTGGCTCGCCGCGTCAGGCGGTGCGGGCCATGTCGCCGCCGCGCAGCCAGGTCTCGATCTTGATCGAAAGCTTGTTCGGCGACACCGGCTTGGACAGATAGTCGTCCATGCCGGCATCCAGACATTTGTCGCGATCGCCCTTCAGCGCATGGGCAGTGATGCCGATGATCGGCGTGTGCTCTCCCGTTTCGGCTTCGGCCTTGCGAATGGTTCGCGTGGCCTCCAGGCCGTTAACCTCCGGCATCGATACGTCCATCAGCACGATACGGGGCCGCAACGACCGGTGCATCTCGACGGCCATTCGTCCGTTGGAGGCGATGCGATAGGATAGGCCGAGACCGTCGAGTATCTGCCGGAAAACCAGCTGGTTGACTTCGTTGTCCTCGGCCACCAGCACGTCCAGGTTTTGAGGTTTGCGCAGCGCGGCCGCCGAGATGCGGCGTTCGATCGTCTGTGCGGGCGCGGTGCGCTGGCGAGAAACCGGCAGGTCCGGCGCGTGATCGGATGTGGCGGCGGCCGCGCGTGCGGATTGCAGCACGGACACGATCGCTTCCAGCAGCGCGGAGGAGCGGGCTGGCTTGGGCAATTGCGCGGCGATGCCGCATTCGGTGGCGAGCCGGCTGACATCGGACTGATCGACCGAGGTCAGGAGCAGCATCGGGATTGCGGCGGTGGCCGGATCGGCGGCGATCGCGCGCGCGGTCTCGACACCGTTCATGCCAGGCATCTGGTAGTCGAGTACAACGCAGTCGACCCGAGCGCCGAGTTCCGCCGCCCGCTTGAGGAAGGCGAGCCCGGTTTCGCCGTTTTCGACGGCCGCGCACTCGAAACCCCAACTGCGCATCTGTTCGGACAGAATGTCCCGATTGATCGGGTTGTCGTCGACGATCAGGACACGGGCGCCCGACACGTCGTAGGGTACGGGTTTGTTGCCGGTGTCGGTCCCGTCGACCGGCATGTGGACGGTGAACCAGAAGGCCGATCCCCTGCCGAGCACGCTTTCGGCTGCGATCTTGCCATCCATCAGCTCGACGAGGCGCGAGGCGATTGCAAGGCCGAGGCCGGTCCCCTCATGCTTGCGCGTCGAGGAGGCGTCGACCTGGGCGAATTTGTCGAAGACGCTGGCGAGTTTGGCCTCGGGAATGCCGATGCCGGTATCCTCCACGCGCACCGTGACCGTCACGATGCCCTTCTCGACGGTGCCCGACACGTCGATCAGCACGTGGCCCTTTTCGGTGAATTTCACCGCGTTGCCGACGAGATTGGTGACGATCTGGCGGAAGCGGCCGACATCGCCGGTGACGGAGGCCGGCAAATGCGGATCGACCCGCACGATCAATTCGAGATCCTTTTCCGCGACCCGGGCCGAGACCAGCGTGGCGACGTCCTCGATCGCCTCGCCGAGGCGGAAGGGTGCCGGGTCGAGCTCGAGCTGGCCCGCGTCGATCTTGGAGAAATCGAGGATGTCGTTGATGATCGTCAGCAGCGCGCTGCCCGACTTCAAAATGACATCGACGAACATCGCCTGGCGCTTGTCGAGTTCCGAGCGGGACAGGAGTTCCGCCATGCCGAGCACGCCGTTCATCGGCGTGCGGATCTCGTGGCTCATATTGGCCAGGAACTCGGACTTGGCCCGGTCGGCCGATTCCGCCCGTTCGAGCGCGGCCTCGATCGATTCGTGGGCTTCGCGCAGGTTTTCGTGGCTTGCGGCGACCTTTTGCATCATCGGATCAAGAACACGAACACCCACCAGCACGCTCGCCAGAACGATCGTGAATCCGACCAGCGCCATGAACCACTGCAAGGTGGTGTAGCTGTAGGCCATATCCTCGCTCAGATCGTCCTGGATCAGTGCCAGATGCGGCTTGATGGTTCGGTTGGCTAGTTGCTGCAAGTCGCGAAAGACGCGCTGCGCGCTCGGCGTGGTGTAATCGGAGAAAATTTCCAGGCGGTTGGCCAGCGTCAGCACCTGGCGGATTTCGTTTTTCAACGACATGCCGCTTTCGGTGTCGTCCCAGACCTGGCGCACGGCCACTGGAGCCCGAAGACCCGAAATCGCGTCGAAGACGGTGTTGATGTGCTCAAGCGGCGCCTGAGGCGCGTCGCCGCCTTCCTCAATCGTGATGCGCCGGCTTTCGAGCATCTGGCGCTCGGCGCCGGACGATGTCTCCAGCGTGTCGTAGGCCCGTTCCAGCCGTTTGAGGGCCGCGGCCAGCTCGGCATGAACGGCGTTGACGTCGGCCGGTCCGGCCGCTCCGAGCGGGGATGGCCCGTCGAGCGGCTTTATCGTTGGTGTGACACGGTTTCTCGCCTGCGCCTGCAGATCCGCGCTTAGATGCTCCAGGCGTAGCGACTGGTAGATGACGTCGCTGGTGGCCTCGGCCATATAGCTGATCACGGCACCGAATTTGACATCGATCTTGGCGTTTTCGAGCTTCCACAAAATAAAGCCGGTCCCGGCGCCGACCGCCAGAACAAAACCGATCAAGACCATGTAGAGACGCCCGCGCAAATAGGCGCGCGTTATTATGGAGGACATTGACCCATCCAATCCGCACTCCGACAGTCGAGCAAATTGAATGTGCTAAATTAAATTCATCTTAACGCTGTGCCGAAGGGTCGTTGCAACCTCGGGTGGGCGTGTGTCGTGCCCGGGTCGTCGACCGGGGGTCGACAATCCAGATGGTCCGCCAACCCGCATTTGTCCGCGACCCGGATCTGCCGGGCGCTTTGTCAGGACGTACGCGCGGCGACGAAGCGCGCGGCCGCGGTCAGCATGAGGGCATCGGCGCCGAACGGTTCCAGCAATGCTTCGGCCTGCACGATCAGACCGTCAAGCTGGCGTCGCGCCCAGACCGGCCCGTTAAGTCCGACAAGCGTCGCCTTGCCGGCGCCGGCGTCCTTGCCGGCGGCCTTGCCAAGGGTCGCCGCGTCGGAGGTCAGGTCGAGCAGGTCGTCGGCGAGTTGGAAGGCAAGACCGACAGCGGCGCCGAATTCGGACAGGCGCTCCCGATCGGCCGGGTTCGCACCGGCGACGACGGCACCGGCCTCGCAGGCATAGCGCAACAGCGCCCCCGTCTTCATGGCCTGCAGCGTGATGACCCCGCGCTCGTCGGGCGGGTTGGCCGCGGCGGCCAAGTCGAGCATCTGTCCGCCGACCATGCCGCCGATGCCGGCGGCGCGCGCCAGGCCCCGTACCAGGGTCAGGCGCGCCGAGTCGGCGAGTTCGAAATCGCCGCCGGCCAGGATATCGAAGGCTGTTGTCAGCAGCGCATCGCCGGCCAGGATGGCGGTCGCTTCGTCATAGGCGCGGTGAACGGTCGGCTGGCCGCGTCGCAGATCGTCGTCGTCCATCGCGGGCAGATCGTCATGAATTAATGAGTAGCAATGCACGCATTCAAGTGCCGCAGCGACCTGGACTGCCGCGTCGGATACGCCGCCAAACAGGGCCGCACTCTCCAAGACCAGAAAGGGGCGCAGGCGCTTGCCGCCATTGAGCACGCCGTGCCGGATCGCGGCCATGAGCCGGGGCGGCCGCGCGATCTCGCCGTCGCGGGTGCGATCGTCGAAAAGCCCGCGCAGCACCGACTCGACGGTTTCGGCGCGCATGGCAAGGCGGTGTTCGAACAGGGCGGAAAGCTCGGTCGTCATGAGGGTGCGATGGCGACAATTTCGCGCGCGGTCAAGTCCATCGGTCACGGCAATACGGACGGGCGTCCGCGTTCCATGGATGGTAGCGCCGATTTATGTGCGCTAGACAACGTTGATCCGGCCCGGTGTGCGGGCAAGCAGCCGTTGGCGGAGGAGCGCATGGCACGGCGCAAAGGGCGCAAATCGAGATGGACGACATGGCTGCGGCGCGTGGTCGCGGCCTGTGTGGTGGTCGCCCTGCTGCCGCTCGCGCTGTCGATGCTCTACGTCTGGCCGGCAATCCATCCGGTCTCGACGCTGATGGTCCGGGATCTGGTAACGGGTAGCGCCTATCAGCGGCGCTGGGTGCCGATCGAGGAAATAGCGCCGGTGCTGGTTCACTCGGTGATGATGTCGGAGGACGGACAATTTTGCTCCCATCGCGGCATCGACTGGGGTGAACTCAACGTGGTCATCGACGACGCCTTGTCGGGGGAGCCGACGCGCGGGGCGTCCACGATCCCCATGCAGACGGTGAAAAACCTGTTCTTGTGGCACGGCCGGTCGTTGCTGAGAAAAGCGATCGAGGCGCCGCTGGCGCTGATTTTCGATGCGATCGTGTCCAAGAAACGCATCATGGAGATTTATCTCAACATCGTCGAATGGGCGCCGGGCATCTATGGCGCAGAGGCGGCCGCCCAACATCATTTCGACCGTCCGGCCGCCAAGCTGACGCGCCGCCAATCGGCCCTTCTCGCCGTCACGTTGCCCAATCCGGCCGAGCGGAACCCGGCCAAACCCGGCAAGGGGCTGAACCGGCTCGCCTCCATCATCGAAAAACGCGCTGCGGGCGCCGGCGACTATGTCGGATGCGTGCGCTAGGCCTGGACCGGATCGCGGCAGCGGGCACGGAAAAAAAGTGGCGGGCTCGACTGGTCAAACGCCGTGGCAGCGTGTATAGGCACGCAACTTTCCAGATGTTGACCTGTCGAGATACGGTCCTTTCCTGAAGGGCGCGACGGGCATTGAATTGAGTGATGGAGCAGGTCCATGGCTGTACCGAAACGAAAAACTTCGCCGTCGAAGCGCGGCATGCGCCGCGCGGCCGATGCGCTCAAGGCGCCGACCTATGTCGAGGATCGCAATTCCGGTGAATTGCGGCGCCCGCATCATATCGACCTGAAGACCGGCATGTATCGCGGTCGTCAGGTGCTGGAGCCCAAGGAAAGCTGAGGCTTTTCTTTCGCACCGCATGTCGAAGACCGGCTCCGGCCGGTCTTTTTGCGTTTATGCGGGTGCAGGCGGGTAACGCGACGGCACCATTGTCTTGACGTGGCGCGCTTCTTGGTGAAACCAGAAGGTCCCTGCCGCAACGGAGCCGCGCCATGCTGGGCATCGTCCCCCTGCTGATCATTCCCTTCATTCTCTACAATCTCGGCCTTGCCGGCATGTTCGGCGGCGGCGCCGATCCCTGGGCGCAGGAAATATTCTCGCTCGCCATGATGTCGGGCGGGGTCTTCGTCATGACCCTCGGCGATCTGATGATCGTGATCGGGCTGGTGTTCCTGTTCCTGGAGATCATGAAGTCGACCCGCACCTCGAACGCGTCGGTGGTCGACCATCTGTTGTCCACCTTCGTCTTCGTCGCCTTTCTGGTCGAGTTTCTGCTGGTGCGCGGCGCCGCGCACTCGGTGTTCTTCATCTTGATGGTGATCACGCTGGTCGATCTGATCGCCGGGTTTTCGGTTTCGATCCGCGCAGCCGGCCGCGACGTCAACTTTCGCTGACCCCTCAGCCACCATCCGCGACGAGGCCGACGGCGTTGATGCCGGCGACCGCGACGGCTTCGTCATTGTCGGACGTGTCGCCTGAAACGCCCACCGCGCCGACGAGACGGCCGGCCGCGTCGCGCATGAGGACGCCGCCGGGCACCGGGACGAGGCGCCCGCCGGCGACATCCGACACCGCGGCCATGAAATGCGGACGCTCGCGCGCCATGGCGTCGATGCCACGCGATCCCATGCCGAGCGCAAGCGCGCCATAGGCTTTGCCGAACGCGATCTGGAAGCGCATCAGCGAGGACAGGTCCTGGCGCTGGAAGGCGACGAGATGCCCACCGGCATCGAGCACGGTTACGGCGAGCGGTTTCAGGCCGATTTCCGCTCCCTTGGCAAAGGCGGTTTCGATGATGGTGTTGGCGGTTTCGAGTTTCAGGTCGCTCAAGGGTCTCTCCCGTTTCTATGTGGTGATAGCTGTATTGGACCCGCTGCCGGTTCTGTACGGCGCGTTCTGTCGAAATAGTTTCACCAATCGGGAGGGTGTCGTGTCAGGTGCGCGTTTTTCGGCGGGAATTCGTCTGGTTGGCGCGCTCGTCGGCGGTCGTTGAAGACGGCACTGCCACCGAAGCTGGGCGCCTGCCACAGTGAAACCGCACATGGCGGACCTCGAACCGTGGATTTCGTGATCGCCGTTGAACCGATGGGGTGGTTCAGCCCTTGTCCATCGCATCGATCTTGCGCTGCATGGCGGCGATCTGCTCCTTCAGGTCGCGCAGATCGTCGGGCGCATCCCCGG
>MRWF01005861.1_pt1 | contig 26018 bp, 27 predicted proteins | sample 1013331 | NCBI WGS metagenome assembly MRWF01 (sample SAMN06117577, study PRJNA244670) | biofilm metagenome | biome: Water; feature: Cathode Biofilm; material: Biofilm; isolation source: microbial consortium enriched at the cathode of a solar microbial fuel cell | place: USA: District of Columbia ... | reverse complement strand
TGTAAGCGTCCGGCGAACCCACCTTGTCAGGTGGTAGCCGGCGTCCAGTTGTGAGGCAGGAGTTCGTCGATGGCGCTGTTCTTCTGCGTCGGCAGGCGAGCCAGGACATCCTTCAGATAGGCGTAGGGGTCGTGGCCGTTCAGCTTGGCTGATTGGATCAGACTCATCACGGCGGCGGCGCGCTGGCCGCTGCGCAGCGAGCCCGCGAACAGCCAGTTGTTGCGCCCCAGTGCCCAGGGCCGGATCTGGTTTTCCACCCGGTTGTTGTCGATCGGCACCGCCCCATCGTCCAGGTAGCGCGTCAGCGCCGCCCAGCGTTTCAGGCTGTAGTCCAACGCTTTCGCCGTGCCCGACCCGTCCGGGACTTTCTGCCGTTGCGCGATCATCCATCGGTGCAGGGCGTCGGCGATGGGCCGGGATTTTTCAGCGCGCAGGCGCTGGCGGTCTTGATCGGGCAGATCCTTCGCCTCTCGCTCGATGCCGTACAGCGCGCCGATAGACTCCAGCGCTTGCGCGGCCAAGGCACTCTTGTTGGCGACGTGCAGGTCGTGGAACTTGCGACGGGCATGCGCCAGGCAGCCGATCTCGGTGATGCCCTCGCCGAACCCCGCCTTGTAGCCGGCGTAGTCGTCACACACCAGCTTGCCCCGCCAGTCGCCCAGGAAGGCGCGGGCGTGTTCGCCCGCCCGACCCGGGGCGAAGTCGTAGACCGTGGCCTTCAGGTCGGCGAACGGTGTGCTGCAGTAAGCCCACACATAGGCCCGGTGAGTCTTTTTCTTGCCGGGGGCCAGCATGGCCACCGGGGTCTCGTCGGCATGCAGCACACCTTGTTTCAACAGGATGCTGCGCAGAGCGTCGACCAAGGGCTGCAACCGCACACCGCAGGTGCCCACCCATTCGGCCAGAGTGGAACGCGGGATCGTCAGACCCGCCCGGCCGAAGATGCGTTCCTGACGGTACAGGGGCAGATGATCGGCGTACTTGGCCACCAGCACCTGGGCCAGCAACCCGGCGGTCGGGATGCCTTTGTCGATCACTTGCGCCGGCACCGGCGCCTGGATCAGCGTCTCGCACTGATCGCACGCCCACTTACCACGGATGTGGCGCTCCACCGTGAACTCGCCCGGTACGTAGTCCAGCTTCTCACTGATGTCCTCGCCGATGCGCTGGAGTTGGCAACCACAGCGGCACTGCGTGTTCTCGGGTTCGTGGTGGATCAGGGTGCGGGGCAGTTGCGGCGGCAGCGGCGCGCGCTTGGGTTGTTGCTTGGCCGGGGCGGTGGGCGCCTGCGTTGGAAGTAACTCGGCCAGCTCCGCCTCCATGGCGGCCAGGTCGGCGTCGATCAGTTCATCGAGTAACTGGCCCTGCACGCCCTTGAACTGCTCGCTGCGCCGGGCGAACTTGTGGCGCTTGAGCAGCGCCAGCTCATGGGCCTGTTTCTCGATCACCGCGTCGCGGTGGCGGATCGCTTTCTCTTGTTGGCTGAGGATCCGGTCTTTTTGGGCGAGGACGCGATCTGTACGCTCCATGCCATCGAACAACTCGGTGGCCAGAGCACGGAGTTGATCGGCGGAGAAGGCATTGAGGTCGGGGCGCGAAGTCATGACGAACAGTATGCCAAGCCCGCGCCCGATGGGCGATTGGATGTTAGGCGTATAGCCAACAGGAACAACGTGTGGTTACAGCACCGAGATCACGGCGTTGGCGCCCAGTCGCTGCCAGGGCAGGCCCTGCACCAGGGCGTCGAGCTGCTCGTCGGTCAGGCGTAACTGATCACCGCGCCAAGCATCCCCCCAGTGGAACTTGCCCCGATGGAGCCGGCGGGCGCACAGCCAGATACCCAGGCCATCGTGGATCAGCACCTTCATGCGGTTGCCCCGGCGGTTGGCGAACAGATACGCGCAGTGAGGCCGGGCGGCGCCGAACACCTGGACCACCCGGGCCAGGGCCTTATCCGGCCCGGCGCGCATGTCCAGGGGTTCGGTGGCCAGCCAGATCTCGTCGATTCGGATCATTGCAGCAGCTCGCGCAACAGGGCCAGACACTGATGGGCTTGTTCGGCGGGCCACTCCACGACGAGAGGGCCGCCGGGCCGAGGCACTTCGATGCGAATGTGTCCGTGGCGATCCGCGGGCCGGTTCCTTCCGGCTGGTGCTTGCGCGGCCGGCACGGCCAAAGGCATGAAGGCGGGCGACGTGCTTGCCTGGCCTGCTTGCTGGGTTTCCCGAATCCAGCGGCGGAGCAGATTGGCGTTAAGCTGGTTGTCCAAGGCGATCCGGGAAACGGAGACGCCCGGTTCCAAACAGGCGGCCACGACCTCGGCCTTGAACTCACGGGAGAAGTGGCGGCGACGTCGGGGCTGGGGTTGGGGCTGAGGTACGCTTAAAGGGTCCATCGTAAGTGTCCACTAAGGAATAAGTGGACGCTATCGTGAAGGCTGGAACCGTCGGCTCAAGATGGGGTGGCCGGACGCTTACGGGGGAGTGGCTACCGAGCGCTGATTGGAAAACTTATCGCGATAGAAAAATCCTATCGAAACGATTTTGCAATTGATTGCAAGGCTGTAAGTCCCTGATCCGCATCGCCTTCACATTCATTTCTGTCCTACTTATCCACAATAACTGTGGGTAAACCTGTGGAAACTCTTGTGAGAATCGTGCTATGACACTATTATCCCTTGCCCCAGCGGGCCTGGAACAGTGCTCGCGGGACATAAAAATAAGATCTAGGCCTTGCGGCTAACGCAGGCCACGAGTGGGAAGGCCCGCCCTTGCGGGTACACAGAGGGGAGAAGGCAATGGTTAGAAAACCGCTGATAGAAGACAACTCCATCGTAGTTCGGTGCTATGCACGAAAGTCAGACAACCAATGGGTTGCAGTCTGCGTAGACCTTTGTTTGGCGGCACAAGGTGATTCCTGCGAAGAAGCGAAGACTCGCCTCCACTCTCAGGTGGAAGATTATGTAATGGACCTGCTGGAATCTGGCGAGGTGCTGACTCGCCCAGCGCCGGCATCCCAATGGCTCACCTATTGGCGTATCGGGCTGACCGTAAAGATACTTCGCAAGCTTAAGAACGCTAGAGCCTTTGCGGCAGCGGCGTTCCGCGATAGCATTTCCATGGAGGGTATGCGCGCAGCATGAGAAGAGCCCCGCCCACCTGTAAACAGGTGAAAGCGGCGCTCAAGTCTCTGGGATTCGAGAAAGTAAAACCTCGAAAGGGTACTTCACATGAAAAGTTTCGCCATCCGGAGTTTCGGAAAGAAAAGCGAAACGTCACCGTTGACTGCCCAAAAGCGCCGTTTCGACCTGAACTTATAATCTCCATGGCGAGACAGGCAGGTCTCAAGAAGAATGAATTCTGGGATTTGTGTCTTGGCCGAATAAAGCCTGAAGACATACACGACTAGCCCGCCCAGCGCGGGCTTTTTTGTGTCCAGTCCCGGCAGCTAGTCAGCCCAGACCCACTTCTATTGCCAACCGGGAATTAACCCCGATACCCATTGCCCAGGCATGCCGTTTCGGGACCTCTGTACCCCCAAAAAGAACAGACAGACTTACCTCCTCATTGAATAGCTTCTGTCAGAAGCGCGGCAAATCATCCTGCAGAGAATGGCTACTAGCACTGACGCACCGCAAAGTTGCGCCATCTAATACCCCCTCGACACCGTTTTTGCGGTTAGCCTCTACTCACACCCATTGGGCAATCCTCCATATCGAGAGAATCCTGCCAGGTGAAGGAAGAAGGGCCTAGGTATGGACGAGCGAAAGTCGCCGAGACGACAGGGCGAGCATGCTTACGCCAACGGTAACAACGAATCCAACGAGTATGAGAGGGGATACTTTCAAGCCCAGCGCGGGATCCGAACCCTCCCGCCCGAACTACGGGGCGCCCAGTAAAAAAGCGAGGGCCTCGGGGCAATCCCGCGTGCACCAGCCGACTTACCAAAAGCGCCCGAGCCCTCTCCCGCAGCGCAACGGTACAAGAAGCGCCGCGACTCTGACCGATACTTACCCGAACACTCGCGCACAACACCTATAATCTATCTCCTACACGTTCCGTCCATCATCTCCTACAGACACGCGACTGCGCTCTGCCCCACCCTGCGCTGACTGGCGAGTACTCCCGGCCGCCGGCAACAAGCAGCCAGAGCGCGTGAACGTGATTCAATACTGGTGGATGACCGTCGGGCGACCATACAGTGACAAAAGGGTGTGTGTCGTGGTCTATCCGGGAAAGCCAACGGCAGCTTGGCAGTGAGCTTCGTACGGGGCCAACTGGGCACAAACGCCGTTCTAGAGCGGCGGCTCTACCTCTTAAACGCCAGCCTAATGCTGCTGAAGTTGGCTGGGTATCGATTGCTGAAGGCTGGAGGAGCAGGAGAAGACAGATGAAAGACGCTACGCTAAATGATGTTGAGGGGTATGGAGAGCTATCTTTCTCCTTCAGTGGTCAAGTCAGCACCTCTGCTGGATGGTTCCAACCGAAGAAAGCTGAAGATCTAGACAAATTCGATCCGTTCAGCGAGGCGACATTTTACGGCTGGATTGAAAAAAACCACATAACAGAGGCCATTCCTGTTCAAGTTATGGCCGTCGACCCAAGTAGCCAAACGGTGAGGATAGCACCGGCCACACATCGATGGCCCAAATGGATCGCAGAGGTTCAGCACGAGAAAGAAGGCAACCGCACGATTGAATTCCAGTTTCCATGCGAGCCTTCGATAGAACAGGCGTGCGGCATGCTACAGCAGCATCTGGTTCCCAAAGGCGCCTTATTGCCCTCCGTTAAACGCAGCGACGGGGAACCATGCAGGGTACGGGTGGAAGCTGCAGGCTGGAGCGTTACAAGTATTCGATCTGCCATCTAGCTGAACCGGAATCACGGAACGTATCGCCAACGACTCACCTCGGCGATATTGCAGAAGGCGCCGAACCTGGAGCCTACAACGACAGCACTGGGCTCTTTAAGCCCGGTGTCTCATATCAGCAGTAGGGGAACAAAATGTCGAATGTTAACGAGTACCATAGCGTCAGCCAGCAGCTAGTCTATGCCGCGACAAATAAAAACAAACAAGATAAACGGGCAGCAGCGTTGGCACTGGCCTGCGGCTTGGTGGAGAGTGCAGTTAACAGCAACAAAGAGTTTGAGTTGCACGCTGGTTTCATTCGCGACTTGGCAGTGGAGATCGAAGCCTTCGCCGATGGTGTAGTCGGGGACGACGGATAACTATCACCCCGAGCACCCCGTATACTTCACTTTTACTTCACTTTCGGCGCGTCGGGCTCAGGTCCTAGCACCACTGCCCAGCCCGGTACTCTACGCTGCCTCACGGTCTGGGTGCCGCATAGGTACGGACTAGCCGGGCATCGACGCCATCTCGAGATACTCGAACCTTCCGGGTCGACCAGCACATGGCTGATAGGCTAGTGAGGAACACCCTGCATACTGACGGGGAACGGATCGCTGAGTAACCTCGAAGCAATCTGATGGCGAGTTGGAACCGGTTTGTTCACGCAACGAGCTGGTTCTGCATTCACAATGGGACTATCGCGTCTGCAAAGTGGTTACCTCGGCCCAGGGTAGGGCGGACCAGCACGACCAGGCACAGTAATCAAAAAGATGACTAAGAACTTACGAGGCGGGCCACGAAGAAGTGGTGTGGACCGAGGCCGTGGCTGACCTGGATTGAGCCAGATCACGGGCTGAGTTTTAAACGGCCAGGAAACGAAAAAGGGCCAGTGCTCGTAAGCCACTGACCCTTCTCGTTTTATTTGGTCGGGACGGAAGGATTCGAACCTTCGACCCCTTGCACCCCATGCAAGTGCGCTACCAGGCTGCGCTACGCCCCGAAATTGTGCTGCTCCGCCAGGGGAAGGTTCAGTGCGGCGAAGCGGCGGAAATCATAACGGATTCCCCGGTCGGATGGAACCCGGAATCCGCGCCGGTCGGCGCGGATGCTCAGGCTTTGAGCAGACGGCGTTCAGGGATGGCGCACGCTGTTGATGCGGTCCGCGTTGAGCACGTCCAGCACATCCTCCAGCTCGACGATCATCTGCTTGATCATCTGGTGGTAGCGGGTGGACTGCTCGGCGTTGGCGTCGCCGGACAGCTGCTGACGGGCCCCGCCGATGGTGAAGCCCTGCTCGTAGAGCAGGCTGCGGATCTGGCGGATGGTGAGCACGTCCTGGCGCTGGTAATAACGGCGGTTGCCGCGCCGCTTCACCGGTTTGAGCTGGGGGAATTCCTGCTCCCAGTAGCGCAGCACGTGCGGTTTGACGTCGCACAGCTCGCTGACCTCACCGATGGTGAAGTAGCGCTTGCCGGGGATCGCCGGCAGTTCGTCGTTATGACTGGGTTCGAGCATAGTCTTCCACCCGCTGTTTCAGTTTTTGCCCGGGACGGAAGGTGACCACGCGGCGCGCGGAAATCGGGATCTCTTCCCCGGTTTTCGGGTTCCGGCCGGGGCGCTCGCTTTTGTCACGCAGGTCGAAGTTGCCGAATCCGGAGAGCTTCACCGGCCGGTTGTCGGCCAGTGAGTCTCGAATCTGCTCGAAGAACATCTCCACCAGTTCCTTGGCTTCGCGCTTGTTGAGACCGAGCTCCTCGAACAGCCGGTCGGCCATATCTGCTTTGGTCAACGCCATTGGAAATGCCTCAATCCAGGCCCTTCTTCAGTCCCTGAGGGTCGCCTTAAACTGTTGTTTTAACTGAGATACTACCGCTTCCACCAGGTCGTTGACCTGGGCGTCCTTAAGAGTGCGCGAAGGATCCTGGAAGGTCAAGGTCAGCGCCAGGCTTTTGCGTCCGGCCTCGATGTTGTCGCCCTGGTAGAGGTCGAAAATATGCACCTGACGCAGACGGTCGTCGCAGGCCTGGTGGGCGGCGGCAACCATCTCGCCGGCCGGCACGTCGGCGTCGACCACGAAGGCCAGGTCGCGCTGCACGCGGGGCTGGTCGGAGACCGGTTCGAAGTGCGGCAGACGGCCGAGACGCAGGGGCTCCAGGGCCAGTTCGAACAGGTAGAGGCCCTTGGGCAGGTCGAGCTGCGCGGCCAGGCGCGGGTGCAGGCGGCCCAGGTGGCCCACGGTGCGGCCGTCACGGGTGACTTCGGCGCACTGCCCGGGGTGCAGCGCCGGGTGGCTGCCCGGCCGGAACGCGAAGGCGTCCGGTTGTGACAGGGCCAGCAGCGCTTCCACGTCCCCTTTCAGGTCGTAGAAGTCCACCGGGCGCGGCTTGCCCTCCCAGTGGGCGGGCTGGGCGCTGCCGTAGAGCAGGCCGGCGACCATGGGTTCCTGGGCCAGGCCGTCCGGGCCGGGCACGAAGCGCAGGCCGGTCTCGAACAGGCGCAGACGGCTGCACTGGCGGTTGACGTTGCGCTCGGCGGCGCTCAGCAGGCCGGCGATCAGGCCGGTGCGCATCACGCCCAGGTCGGCGGAGATCGGGTTGAGCAGCGCCAGCGGCGCGTGGTCCGGGTCCACCTTGGCCTGCAGTTCCGGGGCCACGAAGCTGTAGGTGATGGCTTCCATGTAGCCGCGGTCGCGCAGGGTGTCGCCCAGGCGGCGCAGCGGCAGCTCTTTCTCCGGGGCGGGGTCGCCGGCGGGGGTGCCGGCGGGCACGCGGCTGGGCAGATTCTCGTAGCCGTGCACGCGGGCCAGTTCCTCGATCAGGTCTTCCTGGATCGCCATGTCGAAGCGCCAGCTGGGGGCGCGCACCGACCACTGGCCGGCGCCGGTTTCGGTGACCGTCATGCCCAGGCGCTCGAGAATGTCGACGATGTTGGCGTCGTCCAGGGGCGCGCCCAGCAGGCGGGCGACGCGCTCGGCGCTCAGCTCGATGGTGGCGGGCTCGGGCAGCTTGTCCTCGGCCAGGATTTCGTCCAGCGGGCCGGCTTCGCCGCCGGCGATCTCCAGGATCAGCGCGGTGGCGCGCTCCAGGGCGCGTTGTTGCAGGGCCGGGTCGACGCCGCGCTCATAGCGGTGCGAGGCGTCGGTGTGCAGGCCGTAGCGGCGCGCCCGGCCGACGATGGCCAGCGGGCTGAAGAAGGCGCACTCCAGGAACAGATCGCGGGTGTCTTCGGACACCGCGCTGGGGCGGCCGCCCATGATGCCGGCCAGGGCCAGGGGGCCGTTGTCGTCGGCGATCAGCAGGGTGTCGTCGTTCAGCTCCAGGGTCTGATCGTCCAGGCTTTGCAGGGTCTCGCCGGCCTGGGCGCGGCGCACGCGGATGCCGCCGGCCAGCTTGGCCAGGTCGAAGGCGTGCAGCGGCTGGCCCAGCTCCAGCAGCACATAGTTGGTCACGTCGACGATCGGGTCGATGGCGCGCACGCCGGCGCGGCGCAGGCGCTCCACCATCCACAGCGGCGTCTCGGCGGCGGCGTTGATGCCGCGGATCACCCGGCCCAGGTAGCGCGGGCAGCCGTCGCTGTCGTCCAGGGTCACCGGGAAGCGGTCGTCCAGGGTGGCGGGCACCGGCTCGATGGCGGGCTCGTTGAGCGGGGTGCGGTTGAGCACGCCCACTTCCCGGGCGATGCCGCGCAGGCTCAGGCAGTCGGCCCGGTTGGGGGTCAGGTCCACTTCGATGACGGTATCGTTCAGCGACAGGTAGTCGCGGATATCCGTGCCCACGGGGGCGTCTTCCGGCAGTTCCAGCAGGCCGTCGATGCGGTCTTCGAGACCCAGCTCGGAGCCGCCGCACAGCATGCCCTCGGAGGGCTCGCCGCGCAGCTTGGCTTTCTTGATCTTGAGGTCGCCGGGCAGTTCGGCGCCGACCCGGGCGAACGGCGCTTTCAGGCCTTCGCGGGCGTTGGGGGCGCCGCACACCACCGGGAAGGTGCTCTCGCCGTCGCTGACTTCACAGACGCGCAGCTTGTCGGCGTCCGGGTGCGGCTGGCAGCTTACGATTTGCCCCACCACCACGCCGGTGAACGGCGGCGCCGCCGGCTCCACGGCGTCCACTTCCAGGCCGGCCATGGTCAGTTGGTGGGCCAGGGTGTCGCTATCGATGTCCGGGTTGACCCATTCCCGCAACCAGGCTTCATTGAAACGCATTCTTTATAATCCCCTAGGCGAATTGCGACAAAAAGCGCGCGTCGTTTTCGAAGAACAGACGCAGATCGTTGACGCCGTAGCGCAGCATGGCGAGGCGCTCCACGCCCATGCCGAAGGCGAAGCCGCTGTAGCGGGTGGCGTCCACGCCGCCGTGCTCCAGCACCTTGGGATGGACCATGCCGCAGCCCATGATTTCCAGCCAGCCGCTGTGCGAGCACACCCGGCAGCCCTCACCGCCGCAGGTCATGCAGCCCACGTCCACCTCGGCGCTGGGCTCGGTGAACGGGAAGTAGCTGGGCCGGAAGCGCACCGGCAGGTCGTCCACCTCGAACACGAACTTGAGAAACGCCGCCACGGTGCCTTTCAGGTCCGCGAAGGTGATGTTCTCGTCCACCAGCAGCCCTTCCACCTGGTGGAACATGGGCGTGTGGGTGAGATCCGAATCGCAGCGGTAAACGCGGCCGGGGGCGATGATGCGGAACGGCGGCTCGCCCTTCTGCATCACGCGCACCTGCACCGGCGAGGTGTGGGTGCGCAGCAGGCGACCGTCACCGAAATAGAAGGTGTCGTGCATGGCCCGGGCCGGGTGGTGGGCGGGAATGTTGAGCGCCTCGAAGTTGTGGAAGTCGTCTTCCACCTCCGGGCCTTCGGCGATGTCGAAGCCCAGCCGCAGGAAGAAGTCTTCCATGCGCCGGCGCATGCGCGTGACCGGGTGCAGGGCCCCGGGCTGTTCGCCCCGGCCGGGCAGGGTCACGTCCAGGGTCTCGGCGCTCAGCTGTTCGTTCAGGGCCGCTTCCTCAAGCGTTTGGCGGCGCTCGTCGATGGCCGCCTGAACGCGCTGCTTGGCTTCGTTGATCAGCGCGCCGGCCTTGGGCCGCTCTTCCGCGCTCAGCCCGCCCAGGCTCTTGAGCAGCGCGCTGATCTCCCCCTTCTTACCCAGGTAACGCACTCGCACGTCGTCCAGCGCGCGCGCGTCACCGGCCCCGGCCACTTCCGCCAGCGCCGCCTCCACCAGGCTTTCCAGGTTCTCCATCATACGATTTACCCGTTCCCGTGTTATCTATGCCTTGCTTCGGGAGCGCCAGTCGGGGCTCCCAAAACGAAAAAGGGGAAGAGCGCGAGCTCTTCCCCCGTTTCGGAGTGCTGTCGTGTAGGCTAACCGACAGTCAGCTCAGGCGGCGAGACTCGCTTTGGCTTTCTCGGCCAAAGCACCAAACGCTGCCTGATCGCGAACCGCCAGGTCCGCCAGCACTTTACGGTCGATCTCGATGGACGCCTTCTTGAGGCCGTCGATCATACGGCTGTAGGACATGCCGTTGACGCGGGCGGCGGCGTTGATCCGCACGATCCACAGACGACGGAACTGACGCTTGCGGACCTTGCGGTCACGGTAAGCGTACTGGCCGGCCTTGGTGACCGCCTGTACCGCCACGCGGAAGACGCGGCTGCGCGCCCCGTAATAACCTTTTGCTTGCTTGAGAATCTTCTTGTGCCGGCGACGCGCCTGCACACCACGCTTAACTCGAGCCATTGTTCAGACCTCCAAAAACCGGTGATTTAGCTGTAGGGCATCATGCGCTTGACCAGGGGCACATCGGACTCGTGTACCTGGGTCTTGGGGCGCAGATGACGAATCGTCTTGGCGGACTTCTTCGTCAGGATGTGGTTTTTGAATGCCTGCTTACGCTTGAAACCGGAGGCGGTTTTTTTAAAACGCTTTGCGGCCCCGCGGTTTGTCTTGATCTTTGGCATGGTACCTGTCTCAAGTTGTGTGAATAAAACAAAAGCAACCGGGGTTCCGGTTACTTTTTCTTCTTGCTGCCCGGGCTGAGCACCATGATCATCTGGCGCCCTTCCATGTTCGGGCGTTGCTCGACGGAACCGTGTTCCGCGAGATCGGCCTCCACCCGCTCCAGCAGTTCGCGACCCAGCTCCTGGTGAGCCATTTCGCGACCGCGGAAACGCACGGTGACCTTGGTCTTGTCGCCGGCCTCGAGGAAGCGCTTGAGGTTACGCAATTTCACCTCATAGTCGCCGGAGTCGGTGCCGGGACGGAATTTGATTTCCTTAAGCTGAGTCTGACGCGTCTTCTTGCGCGACTCCTTGGCTTTCTGCTTTTGTTCGAACAGATGCTTGCCGTAATCCATGATTCGGCAAACAGGCGGTTCCGCATCAGGGGAGATTTCCACCAGATCCAGTTGCTTGCCGCTGGCCTGCTCGATGGCCTCCTCTAAGGGAACGATGCCTACCTGCTCGCCATCGACGTCGATCAGTCGAACCTGAGTCGCCTGGATTTGCTGATTAATTCTGGCTCGCTGCTCGCGGCCTTTGCCTCCACGCTTAATGTCGTGAACCTCCAACTGGTTAATCGAACGAGGCCGCCATCACCTCAGCGGCTCTTGAATATAGCGGGTCATTCTAGGCGACCCCCGGGTCTGCGTAAACCTGGGGTGGCCAAGCGCTGAATTCAAGAGCGGCTCGAAACTGGTAGAACCGGGCGGATTCGAACCGCCGACCTCTGCCATGTCAAGGCAGCGCTCTAACCAACTGAGCTACGGTTCTGCAGAGGGGCGCAATTCTAGGCAGCCAGGACGCCGCTGGCAAGCCCTTATCGGCCTGTGGGGGCTATTTACGGCGGCCACCCCAGGCCGCTTCGATCTGGCGGGCCCGGGTAATGGATTCCTGTACCAGCTCGGACTGATGCTCGGCGAATTCGCGGATGATCTCCAGGGCCGAGCGCACGTCGCGGCGGAAGATGGTCTCCACCAGCGCCTTGAAGAAAGACAGGCACTCTTTCATCTCGTCGTTATCCAGGTGCAGCGCCATGAAATAGGTGCGCTGCAGGGCCGGGTGCAGGTCGGTGAGCACGTCCTCGACGAAGCCGTTGCGGGCGAACGGATAGGCGTGCTCCAGGAACTGGAAGCTGAGGTCGAAGAAGCGCTCCAGATCCCGGTCGGAGGCGGCCACCTGCAACTCGTGGATCAGGGCGATGATCGGGTCCAGGTCGTCCTCGCGCACATTCTTGATCGCCTTGCGGATCACCAGACCCAGCAGCACCTGGACCAGCTCATAGAGGCCGCGCACCTGGCTTTCCGACATTTCCTTCACCACCGCGCCGCGGCGCGGCAGGATGTCGATCAGGTGGCGCCGCTCCAGGATCAGCAGCGCCTCGCGCACCGACCCCCGGCTCACTTCCAGCTCGCCGGCCACGCGCAGTTCCTGGATGCGGTCGCCGGCCAGCATGTCACCACGAATGATCTGCGCGGCCAGATGGCCGGCGATTTGTTCGGAAAGGCTTTCCCGGGCTTTAAAGGTCACGTTGGCCTGCGTCCGCTGACGAATGGAAGAGGATGGAAATCACTTTGTCCGACTATAAAACAATCCGGCAGGACCACCAAGCCGGCGCCGAATGCAAAAAATCCACCCCGGGCATGACAAGCCTGTCCCGGTCTGGTTAATTGAGGGTACAGAGGGATTGCGGACGGCCACCACGCCAAGGGCAGTAATGAAAAGGCTAATCACCGAACTGGCGGAACTGGACGGCCTGTTCGACCAGTACGCGGAGCGCTTCGGGCGGGATCAGACGCCCTATCGGAACCACGTTTACCGGGTGATCAACCTGGTGGCGGCGCAGCGCACGCTCACCGGTGACGATCTGCGCAAGCTGGAGCTGGCCGGCTTCTTCCACGACGCCGGCATCTGGCTGGCGGGCACCTTCGACTACCTGCCGCCCTCGGCGCGGCTCGCCTGCCACTATCTGGACGAGCACGGGCTGCAGAGCTGGAGCGACGAAATCCACGCCATGATCGTCCAGCACCACAAACTCACCCGCAGCGACGCCCCCGCCGAAACCCTGGTGGAGGCCTTCCGGCGCGCGGACTGGATCGACCTCTCCCTGGGCCTGCTGCGTTTCGGCGTCGACCGGGAGCGCCTGCGCGAGATCAACCGGCGTTTCCCCAACGCCGGCTTCCACGCCCTGCTGCTGGGCCTCAGCGCCCGGCAGCTGATCACCCAGCCGTGGCGCCCGTTCCCGATGCTGCGGCTGTAGCCCGCCGGGGTAGGACCTTTTGTCACTTGGTGCGGATGCCCCTGATGGGGCAGCATACCGGGTATGACAGCGGCCCCGCCCGGAGCCGCCGGATCACTCAGGAGCTTCGCCCATGACCGAAACCCTGGCCCTGGACCTGGCGCGTGCCCAGTTCGCGTTCACGATTTCGTTTCATATCATCTTCCCCGCCATCACCATTGGCCTGGCGAGCTATCTGGCGGTGCTGGAAGGGCTCTGGCTGTACACCAAGACCACGCTGTACCGGGACCTGTACCATTTCTGGGTGAAGATCTTCGCCGTTAACTTCGGCATGGGGGTGGTCTCCGGCCTGGTGATGGCGTACCAGTTCGGCACCAACTGGAGCTTCTTCTCCGAATTCGCCGGCAGCATCACCGGCCCGCTGCTGGCCTATGAAGTGCTCACCGCCTTCTTCCTGGAGGCCGGCTTCCTGGGCGTGATGCTGTTCGGCTGGAACCGGGTGGGCCCCGGGCTGCACTTCTTTTCCACCGTGGTGGTGGCCATCGGCACGCTGATTTCCACCTTCTGGATCCTCGCCTCCAACAGCTGGATGCAGACGCCCCAGGGCCACGAGATCATCAACGGCCAGGTGGTGCCGGTGGACTGGCTGGCGGTGATCTTCAACCCCTCCTTCCCCTACCGGCTGATCCATATGTCGGTGGCCGCGTTCCTGGCCACGGCGCTGTTCGTGGGCGCCTCCGCCGCCTGGCATCTGCTGCGCGGCCGCGACAACCCGGCGGTGCGCAAGATGTTCTCCATGGCGATGTGGATGATGGTGCTGGTGGCGCCGGTGCAGGCGGTGATCGGCGACTTCCACGGGCTCAATACCCTGGAGCACCAGCCCGCCAAGGTGGCCGCCATGGAGGGCCACTGGGGCGGCGAGGAGGCCGCCGACGGCGAGGGCCTGCCGCTGATCCTGTTCGGCTGGCCGGACATGGAGGAAGAGCGCACCCGTTTCGCGGTGTCGGTGCCCCACCTGGGCAGCCTGATCCTCACCCACAGCTGGGACGGCACCATTCCCGGGCTGAAGGAATTCGCCCCGGAGGACCGTCCCAATGTGCCGATCGTGTTCTGGTCGTTCCGGATCATGGTGGGCCTGGGGATGCTGATGATTCTGCTCGGCGGCCTGAGCCTGATGCAACGCTGGCGGGGGCGGCTCTACAACAGCCGCTGGTTCCTGCGCTTCGCGCTGCTGATGGGCCCCGCCGGGCTGATCGCCATCCTGGCCGGCTGGTACACCACCGAAGTGGGCCGCCAGCCCTGGGTGGTATACGGGCTGATGCGCACCGAAGACGCGGTTTCCACCCATTCCGCCACCACCCTGGGCGTGTCCCTGGCGCTGTTCGTGGTGGTCTACCTGTTCGTGTTCGGCGCCGGCGTGGCGTACACCCTGCGCTTGGTGCGCAAGGGCCCGCAACTGGAAGAAGGCGCCCGGGAAACCAGCGGCGGGCCGGGGCGGCCACGGCATGCCATGCGCCCCCTGTCCGCGGTGGAGGAAGACCTGGACGACGATCAAGACACGAACGGAGGGCGCTGAGCCATGGGTATTGATCTGCCTCTTATCTGGGCGCTGATTATCGGTTTCGGCGTCATGATGTACGTGCTGATGGACGGTTTCGACCTGGGCATCGGCATCCTTTATCCCTTTATTCCCGACCGCCACCACCGCGACGTGGCGATGAACACCGTGGCGCCGGTCTGGGACGGCAACGAAACCTGGCTGGTGCTGGGCGGCGCGGGCCTGCTGGCGGCCTTCCCGCTGGTCTACTCGGTGGTGCTCACGGCGCTCTATCTGCCGCTGATTTTCATGCTGCTGGGGCTGATCTTCCGCGGCATCGCGTTCGAGTTCCGCTTCAAGGCCCGCGACCACGAGCGCCACATCTGGGACAAAGCCTTTATCGGTGGCTCCTTCACCGCCACCTTTTTCCAGGGCGTGGTTCTGGGCGCCTACGTCAGCGGCCTGCCGGTGGAGAACGGCGCCTACCCCGGCGGCCCGCTGGACTGGATCGCGCCCTTCCCGCTGTTCACCGGCGTCGCCCTGGTGTTCGCCTACGCCCTGCTCGGCAGTACCTGGCTGATCATGAAAACCGAGGGCGAGCTGCAGTTCCGCATGTTCCACCTGACCCGGCCGCTGATGTGGATTCTGCTCGCCGCCATCGCCGTGATCAGCCTGTGGACGCCGCTGCGCGATCCGGTGATCGCCGAGCGCTGGTTCAGCTTTCCGAATATCGTCTGGTTCTCGCCGGTGCCGCTGCTGGTGGTGGGCGCCGCCCTGCTGATGCAGCGGGCCCTGGCCCGGGGCCGGCCGGTGGCGCCGTTCCTGCTGGCGCTACTGCTGATGTTCCTGGGCTACGCCGGGCTGGCGATCAGCGGCTGGCCGAACATCCTGCCGCCGGACATTTCCATCTGGGAAGCGGCCGCCCCGCCCCAGAGCCTGGGCTTCGCCCTGGTGGGCGCGTTGCTGATCATCCCCTTCATTCTGATGTACACCGCCTTCGCCTATTACGTGTTCCGGGGCAAGGTGCGCCCCGGCGACGGCTACCACTGACGCGTTGAGGAGTCCGCATGCAAGGTCGTGAAACCCGGGACCGCGACGGCGCCACCGCCCCGTTGCGCAAGCGGCTGGGCTGGTTGGTGCTGATCTGGGTGGCCAGTGTTCTGACGCTGGGTGGGGTGGCCTGGTTGATGCGCTTGTTCATGAACGCCATCGGCCTGCAGACCAACTGAACCGGCGTGTAAGAAAATCCTCACGAAAAAGTTACTCACAGATTCTGTGGATAACTCTGTGCATAGTCTGTCAGGAACTGTCCCCAGGGCCCATGATCACGCCGATGACCCCTAAATGACGAAAAAATATCCATATTATTAATTTCAATAAAATCAATCAGTTACAAACCTTTCCTTCACAAATCAAGCGGTTACGGGTGCTTGCTAAAAGTGAAATGAGCAATCGCCGTCCGCTGTGCAAAACTCCCAGCCACGGAATGCCCTTTCACGGCGCTGTCACAGGCTGCTGGCGCCGTTTTGGTGCGAAATCGCTGACGGGCCGTGAGTCGCTCACGGACGCACCAGACGGGCGTTAACCACCCCTTCCAGGGCACGGATTCTGGCCATCGCCGCCTCGGTCGGTTCTTCCTCCAGGTCCAGCAGGTTATAGGCCAACTCGTCGCGGCTTTTATTGAGCATGTCGATCACGTTGATGTCGGCGTCCGCCAGCACCGACAGCACCTGGCCGAGCATCTTGGGGATGTTGCGGTTGGTCACCGCCAGACGCACGCCCGGGCCCGGCTCCAGAATCAGGTCGGGGAAGTTCACCGAGTGGCGGATGTTGCCGTTTTCCAGGAAGTCGGTGAGCGCCTCGGCGGCCATCACCGCGCAGTTCTCCTCGGATTCGCCGGTGCTGGCGCCCAAATGGGGCAGCGCCAGCACGCCGGGAACGCCGGTCAGCGCCAGGCTGGGGAAATCGGTGACGAAGCCGCGCAGCTTGCCGGCGCGCAGCGCCTCGGCCACCGCCGCGTCGTCGACGATGCCCTGGCGGGCGAAGTTGAGCAGCACCGCGTCTTCCTTCATGGGCGCCAGCTGGGCGGCGCCGATCAGATTCCGGGTGGCGTCCAGCAGCGGCAGATGCAGGGTGACGTAATCCGCCCGCGCGAGCAGCGCTTCCAGGCTGGCCATGGGGGCCACCTGGCTGGGCAGCCGCCAGGCGGCGTCCACGCTCAGCGCCGGGTCATAGCCGATCACGTTCATGTCCAGGGACAGGGCGGTGTGCGCCACCCGCGAACCGATCGCGCCCAGCCCCACCACGCCCAGGGTGCGGCCGCGCAGCTCGCGGCCCTGGAAGTGCTTCTTGCCCTCTTCCACCTGGCGGTGCAGGTCCGCTTCGCTGTCCGCGCGCAGCCCGGCCACCCAGTCCAGCCCCTCGCGCAGGTGGCGCGAGGCCAGCAGCAGGCCGGCCACCACCAGTTCCTTGACCGCGTTGGCGTTGGCGCCGGGAGTGTTGAACACCGGAATGCCCCGCGCACTGCAGTGGGCCACGTCGATGTTGTTGACGCCGGCGCCGGCGCGGGCCACGGCTTTCACCGTCGGAGGGATGTCGTCGCCGCCGAGGGGGTGGCTGCGCAGTAACAGGGCGTCCGGTTCGGACAATTCGCTGGCGACCTCGAAACGGTCGCGGGGGAAACGCTCCAGGCCGCGCAGGGCGATCTGGTTGTAGGTGCGAATGCGGAACATGGCGGTCCTCCGAAGGGCTGCTGGATCACCACAGCCTCTCCGTAAACCGCCCTGATTTCCAGAGTTATTGCTGGAAGGTCATGCCCAGGCGGCGCCCTACTTCCTCGTAGGCTTCGATCACGTTGCCCAGGTCCTGGCGGAAGCGGTCCTTGTCCATCTTCTCGCGGGTGTCCTTGTCCCACAGCCGGCAACCGTCCGGGGAGAACTCGTCGCCGAGCACCACCTCGCCGTGGAACAGGCCGAATTCCAGCTTGTAGTCCACCAGCAGCATGTTGGCGTCCAGGAAGCGTTTCTTGAGCACATCGTTGACCTTGAAGGTCAGCTCTTTCATTTTTTCGATGTGCTCGGGCTCGGCCCAGCCGAAGCTGCGCACGTGGTATTCGTTGATCATCGGATCGCCCAGGGCGTCGTCCTTGAGGAACAGCTCGAAGGTGGGCGGATTCAGCTCCTTGCCCTCCTCGACGCCCAGGCGGCGCACGATGGAGCCGGCGGCGATGTTGCGCACCACGCACTCCACCGGAATCATGTCCAGCTTCTTGACCAGCGACTCGTTGGCGCTGAGCAGTTTTTCGAAGTGGGTGGGAATGCCCGCCTCGTGGAGCATCTCCATGATCGCCGCGTTGAACTGGTTGTTCACCGCGCCCTTGCGATCCAGCGCTTCTTTCTTCTTGCCGTCGAAGGCGGAAGTGTCGTTGCGGAACACGATCACCAGCCGCTCCGGATCGTCGGTGGTGAATACGGACTTGGCTTTACCCGCGTAGAGTTCGTCGCGCTTTTCCATGACCTACCTGCGTTAAGTTTGAGAACCCCGCGCGCTCGCCGCCGGGGCGTCTTAGTGAATGTCGAGCCAGCCGAAGCCCTGCTCCTGGCTGGCCACGCGGATACGCTCCCGGCCCGCTTCCACCGCCTGGTGGATCCAGCCCAGGGCGTGGTCCGGCGTATTGTTCTGCTCACTCAGGTGCGACAGCACCAGGTGCTGCAGCCGGTCCACGTTGCAGTGGCCCAGCAGCGTCGCCGCCTGCTGATTGCTCAGGTGGCCCAGATTACCACCCACCCGCCGTTTCAGGGACGCCGGATAGGGGCCCGCGGCGAGCAGCTCCGGCTCGTGGTTGCACTCCAGCACCAGGGCGTCGCATTCGCGATAGGCGTCCACCACATGGGGGGTCAGCGAGCCCAGGTCGGTGAGCACGCCCAGCTCCCGTTGCCGCCAGCTGAAGCGGTACTGGCAGGGCTCCAGGGCGTCGTGGGGCACGGTCACCGGCGTCACCGTCATGTCCGCCAGCTCGAAGGTCCGGCCCGGGCGCACTTCGCGCCAGTCGGCGCCGTGGAAACCGGCGGCCTTGCCGGTCACCGCCCGAGCGGTGCCGAAGGTGCTGTAAAGAGGGGTCTTGTACTTGCGCGCCAGGGCACCGGCGCCGCGCACGTGATCGCCGTGCTCGTGGGTCACCAGCAACGCGGCCAGATCCGTGGCGCTCAGCCCCAGCGCCGCCAGCCGGCGTTCCGTTTCACGCAGGGAAAAACCGCAATCCACCAGCACCAGCAGATCGCCGGCGCACACCAGGGTGCCATTGCCTTTACTGCCACTGCCCAGGGACGCCAGCCGCAAGAATGCTCTCCCCCTAAACGGCCCGGCCGGCGGCCGGAGCCCGGTTCACAATTCGCCGTGGATGCTTTCCAGGATAGCCAGGCCGGAGGTCTTTCCGGCCAGCGCCGTGCCTTCCTCGTTGAGCACCGCCACCTGGATACCATTGGTGGTGTGGCTCAATTTGAGGCGCGCCTGGGGCGGCTGCAGCTGGTAACGCTCGGGCACGGTCAGGAAGAACACCCCCTGGTCCCGGTTGCGGTCGGTGACGCGCAGATCGGTCTGGGTCAGCGCCTCGCTGACCTTTTCCCAGGCCCAGGCGAAGCTGGTGGGCATCATGATGATCGGGTAGCCGCTGCCGTCTTTCGCCAGCACCGCCTGGCCGGTGTTGTCGGCCGGCGCCGCCGGGGTCTCCTCTTCCTCGTCATCGGCTTCGCCGGGCGCCGCCACCAGTTGCGGCGGACGGGGCGCTTCGAATTTGTCCTCGCCCTCGCCCTTGCCCTGCAGGCGGCGCTCCATCTGCGGTACCGCGTAGAGCGGGTCCGCGCCGATGAACACCATATCCCCGGGTACCGTGATCGGCTCCAGCACTTGCGCTTCGCGGTAGCGCAGGCTGTTATCCGGAATCAGGCCGCAACCGGCCACGCTCAGCGCCACGGCGCCGGCAACAATCAAACTACGATGCATTATCCCTCCAGGAGACCGCAGCTACGCAGCGTTTCGCGCAAGCGTGGCTGGGCGGCCTCCGACAAATGAACCAGCGGCAAGCGAATGCCGCTGTCGATCAGACCCATTTCGTACAGGGCCCATTTCACCGGAATCGGGTTGGCTTCCAGGAATAGATCACGGTGGAGGGGTTCCAGTTCCGCGTTCAGGGCGCGGGCACGGTCCACGTCGCCGTCCACCGCCGCCTGACACATGGCGGCCATCTTCGCCGGCGCCACATTGGCGGTCACCGAGATGTCGCCGTCGCCGCCGGCCAGAATCAGCTCCAGGGCGGTGGCGTCGTCGCCGGAATAGATCAGAAAATCGTCGCCGCAACGCTCACGGATTTCCCGCGCGCGCTCCAGGTTGCCGGTGGCTTCCTTGATGCCGACGATGTTCGGCACCTTGGCGAGACGCTCCACGGTTTCCGGCAGCAGGTCGCAGGCGGTGCGGCCGGGCACGTTGTAGAGAATCTGCGGGATGTCCACCGCCCGGGCCACGGCCAGGAAATGCTGATAGAGGCCTTCCTGGGGCGGCTTGTTGTAGTACGGCGTCACCAGCAGGCAGGCGTCGGCGCCGTCACGCTTGGCGTCACGGGTAAGGCGGATGGCTTCCTCGGTGCTGTTGGCGCCGGTACCGGCGATCACCGGAATCCGTTTGTCGGCCACCGCCACGATCTCGCGGACCACACTGTCGTGTTCCTCGAAGCCCAGGGTGGCGGACTCACCGGTGGTGCCCACCGCCACGATTCCATGGGTGCCCTGCTCCACATGCCAGTTGACCAGACCGCGCAGACGTTCCCAGTCCACCGATCCGTCTTCGCGCATGGGGGTTACCATTGCCACGATGCTGCCGCGAATCATGCCGCTTCCTCTTAAACGCTTTCGACGCCTTGATTAATGGAGCGCTATGGTAAACCCCGCCCGAAGGGCGGACAAGCGTTGCCCGGCCCGGTAAGCTGTGCCGCTGGCGGCCCCGAGGCCGCGATCAGGCAGTAGCAGGAGACAACCATGACGATCAAAGAAGGACAGCCGGCGCCGGACTTCACCGCCCCGGCCACCAGCGACACCACCATCACCCTGTCGGCCCTGAAGGGCAAGAAAGTGGTGCTCTATTTCTACCCCAAGGACAGCACCCCGGGCTGCACCACGGAAGGCCAGAACTTCCGCGACCTGTACCCCAACTTCCAGGAAGCCAACTGCGAAATCCTCGGTGTGTCCAAGGACTCCCTGCGCCGCCACGAGAACTTCAAGGCGAAGCAAGAGTTCCCGTTCGAGCTGATCAGCGACGAGGACGAAACCGTCTGCCGCCTGTTCGACGTGATCAAGCTGAAGAAGATGTACGGAAAGGAATTCGAGGGCATCGAGCGCAGCACCTTCCTGATCGACGAAGAAGGCGTGGTGCGTGACATCTGGCGCAAGGTCAAGGTCAAAGGCCACGCCGAGGACGTCCTCGACGCCGTCCACGGCCTCTGACTTCCGCGCCACCGGGCCCGCCGGAGCGGGCCTTGTGGGAGCGGGCCCAGCCCGCGAAAGGCAAGCGTTGCTTGCCGGCAAAGGTTGCCCCGCAGGATCCCGGAGCCCTCTCTATTACTCCTTACTCCCTTCCACTTCCCCCGCCGGCAACCGCCACGCATCACTGCGCTTGGGCCACGCATTGATCACCGCCTTCAGCAAGGTCGCCAGCGGAATCGCGAAGAAAATCCCCCAGAAGCCCCACACGCCGCCGAAGAACAGGATCGCGGTGATGATCGCCACCGGGTGCAGATTGACCGCCTCGGAGAACAGCAGCGGCACCAGGATGTTGCCGTCGATGAACTGAATCACCCCGTAGATCACCATCACCAGCGCGAAGTCGCCGCCCCAGCCGAACTGCAGGTAGGCCACCGCGGCCACCGGCACGGTGACGATGGTGGCGCCGATATAGGGAATCAGCACCGACAGCCCCACCAGCACCGCCAGCAGCACCGCGTAGTTCAGGCCCAGCAGCAGGAACGCCAGGAAGGTCACCGACCCCACCAGCAGAATTTCCACCGCCTTGCCGCGCACATAGTTGGCGATCTGCTGGTCCATTTCCTGCCACACGTGGGAGAGAATACGCCGCCGCTCCGGCAGAAAGCCCAGCACCCAGCCCACCAGCTTCTCGCGGTCCTTGAGGAAGAAGAACACCAGCAGCGGCAGCAGCACCAGGAACACCAGGATTTCCAGCATGTTGGGAATCGAGGACAGCGACAGGGTGAGCACCGACTGCCCCAGCTGGGCCAGCTCCCGCTGGGCGATGGTGACCAGGGTGTTCACCTGCTCCATGGAGATCATTTCCGGATAGCGCTCCGGCAGGCTGCGCAGCCAGGTCTCGGTGGTGCGCAGAATATCCGGCAGCTGGTCGCGCACCAGCAGCACGGTCTGGCGCCACAGCAGCGGCATCAGCACCACCAGCACCGCCACCAGGGCGGTCAGGAACACCAGGAACACCAGATTCACGGAAAGCACCGGCGGCACCCGGTAACGGTTCAGGGCGGTGACCAGCCCCTGCATCAGGTAGGCCACCACCAGCGCCGCCAGCACCGGCGCCAGAATGCCGCCGAACAACAGCACCACGGCGAAGCCCGCCAGCAACAGAAACAGCAGGTACACCGCCTCCTCGTCGGAGAACCAGGCATTGAACCAGCCTTTAAGCACATTCAGCATCGGAGAACCTCGGGCCTAGTCGCCACAACGAATGAGAAAGCGGAATTCCCGCTCGTCCTGCTCGTGGCGAACCAGCTCATGGGAAGACTGTCGAAGATATTCAGGGATGTCCCGGGCCGACCCGGCGTCGGTGGCCGTCACTTCCAGCAAGGCACCGGCCTGCAGGGCGCGCAACGCCTGCCGGGTCTTGAGCAGCGGCAGCGGGCAATTCAGACCGCGGGCATCCAGATATTTGATATCCATGGTGTGATCCGTTCGCAGGGGCGGTCATTATAGGGCACATGACGGCATTATCAGAGACACCTCGTCGCGACAGAATCATGGTGACACGAAAAATGCGGATCGCTAAGGAGAGTCCATTTTGATCGCTGCCGCGCGCTTCGCTCTTGTGGCCTTGCTGTGCCTGGGCGCGGGCCTGGGCCAGGCCCAACAACAGGATCTGCCGGAACTGGGCGACCCCACCGTGGCGATCATTTCCGCCGAGCAGGAGTACCGGCTCGGGCGCGGCTGGCTGCGCGACCTGCGGGGCCAGACGTCGATCATGGAAGACCCGCTGGTCCAGGAATACGCGGAACATCTGGTCTACCGGCTGGCGTCCTTCAGCGAGCTGAACGAACCGGACCTGGCGATCGTGGTGATCAACAGCGCCGCCATCAACGCCTTCGCCGTGCCCGGCGGGGTGATCGGCCTCAACGCCGGCCTGTTTCTGAACGCCGCCAGCGAGGACGAGGTGGCCAGCGTGGTCGCCCACGAAATCGCCCACGTCAGCCAGCGGCACTTCACACGCCGCTACATGGACTCGAAACGGCGCGGCCCGGCGGTGCTGGCCGCCATGCTGGCGAGCATCGCCCTGGCCATCGCCGGCAGCGGCGACGCCGGCATGGCGGGCATCGCCGCCACCCAAGCGGCGTCGATCCAGGCGCAACTGGCCTACTCCCGCCACAACGAATACGAGGCGGACCGGGTGGGCATGCAGATTCTCGCCGCCGCCGGCATGGACCCCAGCGCCATGCCGCGCTTCTTTGAGCGCATGCTGGAGCAGCAGCGCTATTCCGGCGACCCGCCGGAGTTCCTGCTCACCCACCCGCTCACCGCCGAGCGGGTCGCCGACTCCCGCGCCCGGGCGCGCTCGCTGAGCGCGCCGCCGGCCAATCCGTCAGCGTCCTTCGAGCTGGTGCGCGCGCGCATCCAGGCCCGTTACTTCGACGGCCAGGAACGCGCCCGGGATTACTTCGGGCGGCGCCTGGAGAGCAACGACCGCGTTCAGAAGCAGGCGGCGCGCTACGGGCTCGCCCTCACCGACCTGAAAGAGGACCGCTACGACGCGGCGCGCCGCGCGCTCACCGGGCTGGTGGAGGCGCACCCGGACCAGATCTGGTTCCAGCTGGGTCTGATGGAAGTGGATATGGATCAGGGCCGCTACGCCGACGTGATCGAGCGCGGCAAGGAGGTGCTCACCATCAATCCCAAGGACTACGCCGCCTCGGTGATGACCGCCCGCGCCTACCTGCTGAGCAAAAAGCCGGAACAGGCGGCGCCGCTGCTGGAGCCGCTGCTGCTGCAGCGGCCCAACGACCCGATGCTGTGGTCGCTGGCCGCCGACGCCTGGGGCAACAGCGACCAGAACGCCCGCGCCCACCGGGCCCGGGCGGAAGTGCTGTTTCTTCGCGGTCAGGATCAGGCCGCCCTGCGGCAGATGCGTTTCGCCCTGGACGAGGCCGACGGCCAGTTCGCCCTGCGCAGCAAACTGAGCGCACGCATGAGCGAAATGGAGCGGCTGTCCTCGGAGGAATTCTAGGGGCGCCCGGAACGGCGCCCCGATGGATCAGGGTTTAAGGCGGGCGCCGAACTCGAGCATGCGGTCCAGCGGCTTCATGGCCTTGGCCGCCAGGGCCGGGTCGACGAAGATTTCCTGGCCGCAGCCGTTGTCGTCTTCCAGCACCGCCAGGGTGTTTTCCAGGCCGTTCATGGCCATCCACGGGCAGTGGGCGCAGCTGCGGCACGCCGCGCCGCTGCCGGCGGTGGGCGCTTCCACGAAGGTCTTGTGCGGCGCCAGCTGCTGCATCTTGTAGAAGATGCCCTTGTCGGTGGCGACGATAAAGGTCTGGTTGTCCATCTCCTGGGCGGCCTTGATCAGCTGCGACGTGGAGCCGACCACATCCGCCATTTCCACCACCGACGACGGGGACTCCGGGTGCACCAGCACCGCCGAGCCCGGATAAGCCGCCTTCAGATCTTCCAGACCCTGGGCCTTGAACTCTTCGTGGACGATGCAGGCACCGTCCCAGCACAGCACGTCGGCACCGGTTTTACTGCGCACATAATTGCCCAGGTGCTTGTCCGGCGCCCACAGAATTTTCTCGTTGCGCTGATCCAGGTATTCGATCAGTTCCACCGCGATGGAGGACGTCACCACCCAGTCGGCGCGCGCCTTCACCGCCGCCGAGGTGTTGGCGTACACCACCACGGTGCGGTCCGGATGCTGATCGCAGAACGCCGCGAACTCGTCTTCCGGGCAGCCGATGTCCAGGGAACAGGTGGCTTCCAGGGTCGGCATGAAGACCCGCTTTTCCGGGCTCAGAATCTTGGCGGTCTCGCCCATGAAGCGCACGCCGGCCACGATCAGGGTGCTGGCCGGGTGGTCGCGGCCGAAGCGCGCCATTTCCAGGGAATCGGCCACGCAGCCGCCGGTCTCCTCGGCCAGGGCCTGGATCTCGGGGTCGGTGTAATAGTGGGCCACCATCACGGCGTCACGGGCCTGTAACCGTTCTTTAATGCGCTGACGGTACAGTGAACGCTGATCGTCGGTGAGTTCGGTCTGCTCGTTAGCGCCCGCCAAATGGGCGCGCACGATCTCTTGGGCCTGTGCTGTCATACGGCATCACCACCCCAGGGTAAGGGGACTATCAATCGCTTGAGGCACCTGCTGTCCAGGATACCACTTTGGTCTCGGTGTCGGGATCATACCATATTGGTCTTAGCAGGACGCTGACCATGACCAAAAGCGACAGCCTCATCGTCTTATATGGACGCCGCGCCGCCCGGATTCAAGCCCTCGCCACCCCGGTAATCCGGGCCGGCGGCGAGCAGATGCACGGTGCTGATGGCCCGCTCCATGAAGGCGCCCTGGCAGTAACACAGGTAGTAATCCCACATTCTGCAGAAGCGTTCGTCGAAGCCCAGTTCACGGATGCGCGGCAGCGCGCTGATAAATCGGGCCCGCCAGTCCTCGATGGTTTTGCCGTAATGGGCGCCGATGTCTTCCAGCCCCACCGGCATCAGCCTGGTGTTCTTGCGCAGCGCCTGGCACATCACCGTCACTGACGGCAAAAAGCCGCCGGGGAAGATGTAGCGCTTGATGAAGTCCACGTTGTCGCGGGCGTATTCGTAGCGCTGGTCCGGCACCGTGATCGCCTGCAGCAGCAGCAGCCCTTCCGGCTTGAGGCGCTGGTTGAGCACGCGGAAGTATTCGTCCAGGAACTGGTGGCCCACCGCCTCGATCATTTCCACGGAAACGATGCGGTCGTAGCGGCCCTGCAGCTCCCGGTAATCCTGCTCGAGCACCTGGATACGGTCGGACAGGCCGGCTTCGCGGACCTGTTCGCGGGCGAACCTGGCCTGCTCCCGGGAGATGGTGGTGGTGGTCACGCGCACCCCGTAGTGGCGGGCGGCGTGCAGCGCCAGACCGCCCCAGCCGGT
>MRWF01006518.1_pt1 | contig 26065 bp, 54 predicted proteins | sample 1013331 | NCBI WGS metagenome assembly MRWF01 (sample SAMN06117577, study PRJNA244670) | biofilm metagenome | biome: Water; feature: Cathode Biofilm; material: Biofilm; isolation source: microbial consortium enriched at the cathode of a solar microbial fuel cell | place: USA: District of Columbia ... | reverse complement strand
TCCAGCACCACGGCCAGGTAAAGCCAACCCTCGTGGGTGCGGATATGGGTGATGTCCGTTACCCAGCTCTCGTTGGGTGCCTCTGGATTAAACTGTCGCTGCAGAACGTTCGGGGTCACCCTGTGCACGCTGCCGGCCTTGTGGCGAGGCCGACGGTAGCCCACCTGTGCCCGAATTCCGGCGTCCCGCATCAGTCGGTGCACCCGGTTCGGCCCGCAGCCTTCGCCATGCTCCCGCAGATCCGTATGGATCTTCCGGTAGCCATAGACCGCCCCTGATTCCAGCCAGAACTGCTTGATCAGGCCAGACAGGCGCTCGTCTTCCACGGACCGGGCTGAGCGTGGCTTCTGCTGCCAGGCATAGAACCCGCTGGGATGGACCTCGACCAGTGAGCACAAGCGCCGAACCGGCCATTGCTGGCTGTGGTCCCGGATGAAGGCGTACTTCACTCGGACTGGTTCGCGAAGTACGCCGCGGCTTTTTTTAGGATGTCTCGCTCTTCCGTGACCCGGCGCAGCTCCTTCTTCAAACGCCTGATCTCAGCCTGCTCGTCGGCCTTGGCCTGATGCTCCACTTCGTCGGGTCCGTACTTCTTCAGCCAGGCGTACAGGCTGTGGGTGGTCACCCCCAACCGTTCGGCAACCTGGGCCACGCTGTGCCCCCGATCCGTCACCTGACGGACCGCTTCAATCTTGAATTCCTCGGGATAACGCTTGCTGCTCATAGATACCTCTCTGAAAGCCATTGTGTATGGCTGAAAGGTGTCTAGTAAACTGGTGGCGATTCAGGATATCACCATAAGGATCGCCAGCCAGAAACCAGGTGCTCCATGGCCAGAACAACCAAAGCCCGAAAGACAGGATAAACAGCAGACTGTATATAGGGTAGCTCCGAGCCATCATTCGCCTAACGTCCCTGCCTGCTTTGCCTTGTTAATTGCCCGGCACACAAATCAAATAGAAAGCGCGTAGCGGTAGCAGATATTTTTAGCCTCGATGCCTATTTTTTCTTTAAAGTAGGCATTCGCAACAGCCGCTGTCTTTTTCTTTACCCCCCAACCGGAACCCAGTCCAATGCCCTCGTTTACAGGAACAATATTGGACTTATCCATGAGCTGTTCTGCAGGGTAAAGAGGTATGTACCATAGAAACCCATAGAACTCATGGACTCTTACCTTGTACTCCCGTGACTCTACGACTCGCTCGCCTTCAAACAAAGTCGCGCGACTCCAGCCAAAAACCGGCCTGTATGTGGGTATAATTCCTAACGTCCACTCGGAAATAGCAGGCATTAAGCCTGGCGCTCCGCCATTCTCTATATTCGTGTCAATTGCGTACGCAAACTCGGTTTCCCCATATGAAGGGCACTGTACGACATCCTCGTAAGAGGACTTCATTCCAGATAGTTCGCCTCCGATATATCCAGCGCATCCGCATAAAAAAGCAGAAGCCGCAAAAAGTATCGCTTTGAATTTGCACATAAATCTCATCTAAATTAACGTCGCAAACAGGGGCGCGCTTTAGCGCGTCCTCGCTTGCTTTGCCTTGTTAAATGGCAAGCTCATAAAAAAGCGCCAGTGTAATTAGAGCAAAAATAATCCAAGTATTGACCGTTTCATTGCGCCGTTTGTCTTGAGCTAGTTTATCAGCTAACTCAAAGTCACCCGCTGTAGTGGCATCTTCGGAAAGAACATCTGCATCATCGCTAAAAGACCAGGTGCCCCACATAATCAAGAATGCAGCCGCTGCAACTGAAGCTGATGGCCAGCTTAGGCCAGCATAGCTTGATATGAGGTAGCCCAATAAAATGCTGATGACAATAAATAGGCTTGTATATGCAAGCGATTTCATAAGATTCAATATTTAATGCCCCGCACAAGGGCGGCCAAATAAGCGCAGCGTTCTGGCTGTCCCAGCGACCAACGGGAGCGATTGCTCCGGATTGTTAGTGTACCGGCTCAACAACTATGTCCTCAGGCAATATCGAATGCATAACTTTTCCGTCTTGATCTATTCGGTACGCCTCTGGCTCTACGCTCAAATGGAATGAGGACACCAATATTGTTCCCCGTGGATTCTCTATAAAGGTATCAACCTTATGAGGGTCAAGGGCACATTTAACTACTAGTGGCTCTCCTATACTGGCCAACTTTGCGCCAATAGGCGTATCAAATTCTATGCCCATATGAATTTGCTCTCCGCCATACATCCCTAATAAGTATTCAGAGCCAGACCGACCAAGTTCAGCCAGAGTAAAGTTAAACCAAAGCATTGAGTCTCGGATGTCAGATTGCTTAGCCTGGTGTGACAACCACATATTCCGAAGCCACTCGAGTTCATCCGCGTGAACTCTATCACCAAACCGTTGGATAAACTCATCTCGTATCTCGGAGCCTGTTCGAATGAGTAAGCCTTTCTTCTCAATATCTGCGCGTATTGCGCGGGTATAATGAATTCCCAACACCCGGCTTTGCATACAGTACTTGTCAATATCTATGACAAGACTTCTAACATCATGATGGCGTACTAGATCTTCGGAGAATTCCTCATTGTGACGAATTCCCCTAATCGAGTTGAGGCGCACCCGAAAGGTTTCCGGCAAAAGCTCTGGTCTCTGAAGATCTATGATGCCCATACTCACACTAACGCTTGAGCTAAGGGGCGCGCCTACGGCGCGTCCCCTGACTTCAGCGACTTGTTAGCTATCCCTGAGCTAGATTTATAAGCCAGATGCAGACCTAGAGATAGCGCACCCCAGACGAGAAAAATATCCCAAAACCCAGAGAGAAATGCGATTGGTGTAAGTGGTGCGCCGACAAAAGGAACTGCGTACCCATAAAGCCGCTCACCAATGTCCATGCCCAGAAACATACATTCTGTAGACGCTCGCGCAGACAAGGAGCATCCGAGCCAGGAAGCAAGTTTGAAGGCGGAAAAAGCGCCAAGTATGGGAAAGCCGAACAGGAAAACAAAAACAGCGCCCGGTATTAGTATTATATTTCTAGCTATTTTCATTCAGAATCCTTTTGCTAGCTAACGCCCGGCTCACCGGGTGAATCTTTGATGGCGGCTTTTGTGTGGTTCTATGCACAAAAGTGACAGCGGAAATTTGTCCTGTGCAGTCGATTGTTAGGCATCTGCGCCACCAAGTTTAGCGACATGCTTCCTCCAGCTCTCCTCTCCGATACACTTACTAAGAAAGTAAAAAAAGTGGGTCTGATCAGCATCCATATCATCATACGTCGAATCAAGAGAATCTAGTGTACGAAGCGGATGAAAGAGTAATGCCTTATGAATCACATCCCCGTTGTGGCGCACCACAATCCGAGCCGCCGCCCCTCGAGAAAAAGCTATAAATCCTACTTCGACCTTTCCCTCGGTAAGATCCCAACGCCTCATGCCCGCCTGTAATATGAACCGCCCCCTATGCCCATACACGGCATAGAATCTCCATAACACTCCCCATACGGGCTCATATCGAGCAAAGCCATTTGACTCCTTCAAACTCGGCGGACTGGAAGAAAGCCTCATCTTGTGCACGCCTGTTTCTGCATCGACATGATGCTCAATCCAAGCATTACCCCATGAACTTAAACGAAGCATATTTGATTGCCTAACGTCGCGAGCAGGGGCGCCGAAGGCGTCCGCTGCCTTGCCTTGTTAGGGGGCCGGCAAGCGGCTCCCGGAAATGCCGAATATCTCTCTGTAGGTTGAAGCGCTTACTCTTGCAAACTCCTGCCCTTCGGAAAGCATATGGACTCTCTCGCCAAACAACCCACGAGATTTTCTGGTAGTCACGCTCGCAAGAGGAACGGAGAACTGCCATTTTGGAAGTTCACAAAAAACACAAAGGTCTTCTCGTCCAAGCTTAAAGCCAATGATCCAAGTATAATTCTGCCCGTTGATGAGCGCACTGCACCTCGTCACTTCCTTCAAAGCGCCTTCGTCTTCTGATGCGGACTGCTCGAATTCTCCGGCCTTCCTTTGTTGTAGGAAAACAGAAATCAGCACAACCGCCAAAATAAAGACCGGCCATAGATTCAGGATACTGTCCAAGCTGGTTTTCCCTCCTAACGCCAATATTCAGCGGCGGCCTTTGCGTAGCGAATCGGAGAAAAGGCCGTCCTGTGGAGCCCCCCCCAGGGCCGTAACGAACTGGAATGACTGGTTATGTGATAGATCCACGGTCAGTCCAAATATTCCTGCAAATCGGCACACAACTTTCTAATTGCTGCCTCAAATTCAGCTTCCCTGGACTCCAACACTCTGGTGGGCAATGCACGCCACTCACCGTTACGCCACACCTCGGCGAAGCCAAGGCCCCCTTCCCCGCACCATTCTAGGAGAACCCGCTTTTGACCTTTCGCGAAGATTGTTCGGATTGAGCCGCAATAATCGATCTCGTCATTCTCAGACTCTTTAACGAACCCCGCTTTCTCTAGTTGGGGCCAAATCCCTGCCTCTATTCGATAGTGCTCGTGCATGGTCCCTCACACATAACGCTAGCATTTGCGGACAATTGGAGTGCAGCGGAAATTGATCCGCAACATGCTCTTGTTAAGTTTCATTGACGCTCACCGTACACAGATAGAGCATCTTCCAGATCCTGCATACACTCATTAATCGTACCGTATGTGCCTGACTCGGCGAGATATATACCGTCGTCTATACGGTCGAGCTCGAATCGAACGTCTTCGGGCTGCTGAGTTACCCATGCAACTTCGAGAGCCTGCCTTGAGATTACTTTCAGATCCTTGCTAGAAGACAGTCGGCGGCTTAACTCTCCAAGCAAATGCCGCCCTGCAGCTTTCGGGTTCCTTTCACCTGGAATTTCAGCAAGCGCCTCTAGTACGCCATTACGGCCACGTGGGCGACTCAACGCGAGGTCGATTATCTCACAGCTTGGCTCAGCCGATTCTCTTATCACGGAGTCAGCCCAAGAGATCGCATCGTTGAAGTCTAAAATACCAATCTCTATTCCGTAGAGAAAATAATCAGCTCGTATACTCAATGCTTGATCCATGCTCGCAAAACTTAACGGAGCAAACAGGGGCTCGCTTCAGCGCGTCCCCGCTTGCTTTGCCTTGTTATGTGCTAAAACCCAAATGGCCCAAGCGCTCTTTCTGACAAGCCTGGAATGCCCGTTTCTTGAAACCGCAAAACCCAGGCTTTCTCCTCTGACAATAGCAGCGCAGTTGCCTTTTCATTCCCTATGTTGACTTCAACCGTGCTATCGCTGCACCGCCAGCTTCCGGAACTAATTGATACAGTATCGCCGTCAATGAGCTCATAGCTAAAGTCACCCCTCTCTTTGAATACAAGGGCGACTATTCCCGCCGGTCCATCAGCGCTCCAGCCGCCATCGTGTACTAGTACATCGCAATTAGCGCTACATACGCCTGGAACGATTGCTGCGAGTGCTAGCCCGGGTGCAAGCTTACTCATAGGCGTGCCTAGACATGACGTCGCAAACAGGGGCGCACTTTAGTGCGTCCCCGCTTGCTTTGCCTTGTTACGTCCTGCTACAGAGCCCCATAAGGCCAGGACAATGTTTGCTTGGACAAAGCTGGATAATAGCTGCACGGCCGCAATCATAAAGCCACTAGACTTAGGCTCGGCAATGAACATGGCGGGAAAACAGAAAACATAGGCCAGCCCTTTAACGGTGTAGAAATACAAGCCATTGACTATGCTCAGATCGTCTTTAAAGCCCAAGCCAAGGACTGCACCGAACAGCAAAAACCATATAACCACGGCAGCGGCAAAATGAAGCGCTGTCACAACAGTTATGGGTCGAGAAAGCATGTCTGCTCCATTAGACGTAACGTCGCAAACAGGGGCGCGCTTTAGCGCGTCCCCTCTTGCTTTGCCTTGTTAACTAATGGTCGCACGATAGTCCTCGAACTCCCAGTTGAGCTGCCTCGACAATTTCCTAGCAATCTCATCCCAGCTGTCTCCTGAACACTGCATTAGGTACTGGAGGATAGCCTGCTCAACAGAATGCCAATCAAACGATTCAACCAAAAGAACACCCTTTAGCCACGTCGGCCGCGAGTCAGCTTCTAAGGCGCTGGGCGTACATACCTCAAATGAAAATATCTCAGAGCCATCTGACTCAGAAGGCCCGATCTCTGCTTCTACAAGAACCCGGCAATTACTGGGCATGGGAGGGCGCTGATCATCAATTAGGTCGGGGCTCATCAGCCCCTTAAGTTCTGGAATCATCAAGTCCCTCATCCCTGAAAGGTTAACGTCGCAAACAGGGGCGCGCTTTAGCGCGTCCCCGCTTGCTTTGCCTTGTTAATGACTAGTCGAACGCCTTGTATATGGCATATGTACCTAGCCCGTAAACTAGAACGCCGAACAGTGCCACGCCATTACAGCTACCGCCAGGGTCGTCCGGAACACAGCTCAAAGAATATGGTGCGCCGCTTCGCGGCTGCCATGCCGGATTCCTCTGCCCCAATAAACTGGCGCTCGACTGGCCGAATTTAAACATTAAATCGGGACTCGATTGCCCAAAACGCCACTCGAAAGATAGTGTTGGCATGATATCAGCGTCTAAATGTCTGGGTGCTGCACTACAAATCGTCGGATAAGCCAGAGCAGCAACAATTATCCATTGCTTCATTTTGAGTCCATTAACGCTCAAAGCAGGGGCGCAGTTCACTGCGTCCCTTGCCTTTGCTTGTTAAGCCTAGCCCGGTACGCGCTAAGCTTTTTAACATATTGTTTGATAAATTCACTGTAACTGTGCTCTTTATCTAGTTTTAAAACTCGCTGAACTTCAGTGCTTATTTCATCACATTGTTCGATGGTGGCACCATCATTGCCATACAGTATCCCGCTGGGCCACTCATGCTCAGAATACTCTAACCAAGCCACTATAGCCTTGAGTAGAAGCAACCTTGCCTCATCATTAGATGGATCTAATTCGTGGCTCTTATTGTATAAACTAAGTTCGGTAACCCAATCTAACTCTTCGTGAAGTTGCTGAGCCTGATATATATTTTGCGCGAGTTTACCTAGCCAAAGAGTGCTAGAACAATCGTTGTTTTCGTAGCCACTCTTTAATATTGGGTACACTAGCTCATGGAATATCTCATGCCGAATTCTTGAGTGCCTATTTGTTTCCATTTTAGGCAGGTATTCCCATACCCATTCATTTATCTCTTCATCGCTTTTGAAAGATGAAATAAAGGCTCGAAGAGATTTTGAAGCTTGTTTCTTCAATCCTTTTTCTTCGTATTCTCTGAATTCGTGATAATGCTCGATATTCATAGTGGCTTAACGTCGCAAACAGGGGCGCCTACGGCGTCCCCGCCTGCTTTGCCTTGTTAAGTTTCGCTAATGTCACCTTAATAACCTTTTTAGCCTCTATTTCGAAAACTTTTAATAGAGCTGCGGATAAAATCAGTTATATAGAAAATTAAACCTGCCACAGCCACCACCTTCACGACACCTATGAAGTCGTCTAAAGGTGCAATCACATAGAACGCCGCCACCATAATTGCTACGAACAACCAGGATGCCAGCGCCCGTACTCGATCGAATTCTGGGTTATCAAGAAAGCTTTTGAGCCAGGAAAACCCTGAGTCCCTAAGCTCTAAAAATCGCATATACAGACTGAGCATGAATATACTTAACGTCGCAAACAGGGGCGCGCTTTAGCGCGTCCCCTCTTGCTTTGCCTTGTTAAATGCTTCTAAGTGCGAGGCACTGTCTTCAAACAGTTCCTTAAACACCTCAATTCCTTCGCCGGGAAACTCGGCACAGAGAGACGAATGCCTGTCCCAGAATGCCGTTTCGTCAAAGCCCTGGAAGTCGTCAATATTGGCCTCGGACAGAACTGAAAGCCACCGAGCGAATTCCCGGATAAGCTTGAACTTCCGATTAACTGATCGAGCAGAGCCAAAATATAGAATTCCCACCCGATACTCCGGTGAGAATGCGTCAATAGCCGGGTATGCAGACAGCCCTAGATGCCTATAGGCAGCCTTTCGAGATTCTTCCATACCTCATGTCCCTTAACGTCGCAAACAGGGGCGCGCTTTAGCGCGTCCCTGCCTGCTTTGCCTAGTTATATAATCAAACCGTTGCAGCCAAGGCCAGCAACCCCACCGGGGCAATCAGCCACTTGGCCCAATGTGCCTTTGGCCGCCATATGCAGAAGGCAGCAACTGCCAACACCGCAGGGATTAGGCCATAGACCAAATAGACTCCAAACTCCCAGTCCTGTTCGGTTAATGGCAGAACAAACTCCACCCACCAAGCAGGCTCAGTTAAATCAAGAAGCCGGATTATGGCGCGCGCCAAGAACCAGTAGCCGAGTAGCACAGCAATCGCTCGCAGCCCTTCCTCAAACTTTTCGCCGCCCTTTCTGTCGTACTCTCTAAGAGTCTTAAGCATCACAGATATAACGTTGCCAACAGGGGCGCCTGTTAAGGCGTCCCCGCTTGCTTGGCCTTGTTACGTGATATAAGGCCTGTGCTTTTTCCAGCCAAATGGCCGGCCCAAAGTATTACGACGAGAGCTGCGTAAATGGCTAGGAATATCCGAGTGGCTTGTGCCACCTGCACTTCCGAAACAACAAACCAAACAAAGGAGAGAGCTAATATAGCGGCTATCGCGGAATGGATCGCCATAGCTGGCTTATTGCCCTGTGCTAATTCGAAGCTAAACGGCAGAAAATAAACAAATAGAGCAATCCAAGTAACGGGAATTGAATATAGTAATGCTGCCACTCCTCGTGTTGCCCCGTTGTCCGCCGGATTAGCCATCCAGATCCAAAGTATACAGAAGGCAGATACAGTCAAGATGGCGCCACTGGCGCTTAAGCCAGCGGAATACACCCTTTCTGTTTTTATGATCGGCTCAGTGCTCACTGTGTCACCATGTAACGTCGCAAACAGGGGCGCCCCTTAGGGCGTCCCCGCCTGCTTTGCCTTGTTAGGTGCTCGCTGGGTGATTTCAGCCCTGCTCAACACCATTTTATTGAGGTTCTTCAACTTCCTGGGACCGTGCTGAGCCCACATTACTTCAGCTCCATCATCCAGATCCTCATAGATGGGGAGGACCTCTGTGATGCCCACAAAGTCCCATTGAACAGGGATTGCTTTGGGGCCGCCTTCATATGGCTCTGTTTCGGCTCGCGCTAGAGCCTCAATCTTGTCATAGGCATCACCAATACTCTTTGCCTTGACGATCATAGTGTTCTCCCATGAATGGAAGCGTCCTTCCGGATTACTGTTTCCGTCATTTCCGATTTCTATGAACCGGATCAGATAGGAGCCGATGAACCAGCCGGTTGGCGAGACACTATTGTCGTGCATGCTCACACCTAACGTCGCGAGCAGGGGCGCCGAAGGCGTCCGCTGCCTTGCCTTGTTAATTGTGCTCCCGAATCTCATTAGCCGCAGCGCGAATGATGTGATGAAGTGATGCGAGCATTAGCTTAAGTTTTTCCTTAGGTGTGAGCTTGCTCATTGAAGCGGCACCATTAAAACCCAAATTCTTCTTGGTTTTTTTATAAGCATCTTGCATCACTTGCTTGTCATCTCCCGTGAAGCATGAATACAGAGAGTCGGCCTCATTCTTGGTTATCTTGGTCCCAAGCCTGTGCGCAAAGTTGTTTCTTAATGTACCGATGTTGTTCAGCGGAGCTGCAAACCTTTGGTGAAGCCCGCAGGCAATTGCAAGATTCACCTTGTCATGGAAATCCAAGTTCATCTTATCGATGTACGAAGAGTCCATCATTACAATATCGAAAATCTCATTCAGACGGGACTCAATATGAATATGAGCTCGAATGATCATACCAAGCTCGTCCTCTGTGCCGAGCACATCAAGAAATTCGTCGAAGTCACCCATTCTGATTCCAATTAACGCCAAGCTAAGCGGATGCCTGCAAGGCAGTCCGCGGACTTCAGCGACTTGTTATGTGGCCTCACTTTCGCACTTCCTGGCAGTCATGGAAGATAAGCGGGTCTGGCCCGGACTGATGCTTGTCTGATACTGAAGCAGCAGCGTGATTGAGCCATTGAGAAGATATCATCTCGGCTACAGCGGCGCCTGATTCACGACATAGCTTCTCGGAGGAAAAGCCACCCAGAATCTCAGTGCTCAAGCCAGTGGTGGATCCATCTTGGGCGGGGGTGTGCATTGTGATTATAAGAATCCATTCAATCATCTGGCTCTCCTGGCCACATAACGTCGCAAACAGGGGCGCGCCTTAGCGCGTCCCTGCCTGCTTTGCCTTGTTATGCCTGGCACGCGCCTATTCGCCATGATGCATCCCATTGAAACGCTTGCGAACAGATGGCATAAGCAAGGAAATGATAATCGCAGCAAGCATCGAGCCGGCCACCGCGCTCTCTATGAAGAAGCCAACTTCATCAAAGCCATTTAGAAACATTTCCGCTACCCGCGAAGTATATCTAAGCGGGCCATAAATCAGAATCGGCAACGCTATAATCTGAGCGAGAATAAGTGCAGAGATTACCAAGGTCACTTTTCTCGCCGCTCGATTAATCCTGAATAGAAACACGGAGCAAAAGGCAAGTAGCGAGCCAAGCACTACAAACTCAAGACCACAATAGAGGCCAAAAGAAATGGAAATGGCGGCCATTAGCAATGTCAGGCTGGCAGGAAAATACTCGACCTTCAATTCACGCTCTCCTTGACGCATAACGCCGCAAGCAAAGGCGCGCGTTAGCGCGTCCAGCCCGCAGGGCGATTTTGCCTTGCCTTGTTAAATGCTTAGTCTTGTACTGGCACACCACTTCATAACACCCCAATGAAAAGAACAATAGATAATGCATTTAGGCTAAGACCAAAATACAAAGATTTGTTGTGGACTATGCCAATAAGTTTTGCCAATAGTGGTGATGAAGCGCCAAGAACTAGGCCTAACCCAAGCGCCATGATTGGATTTAAACTACCAGCAACGAAAAAGCTAAGCCAAGCAGCAAAACAGCAGGCAGCTGAAACAGATGACATTGCTACAGGCACTCTCTTCAATATGTACTCTCCTGACATTTAACGCCGCCAGCACAGGCCGGAGCACGCAATGCGGAGGTCCAGCCCACGAAGTGGGCGATTGTGCCTGGCCTTGTTAAGCATGTGGACTACCAGTTTCCTCATACCTGCTAATATAATTTTCAGTTGGCTCAGCTGTACCAGTTACGATGATATTGCCTGTAGCTTTCTCTACGATAAAAGGTGCATTACCAGTCACTGCATACTGTAACTCACCAGTTAAGTGCCATTTCTCTGAAGTATAGAAATAAACCCAACCCCAATCCTTAGCTATCGTGTGTTCCTTGAGTAAAATATATCTATCATCTTCAGGTTGAGGGTAAGAAGCTATTTCCTTCTCTATTTTTTCCTCAGCCTCTTGTTCAGTAATCATCTCGATACCTATTGATGCTTAACGTTGCCAACAGGGGCCCGCGTTAGCGGGTCCCTGCTTGCTTGGCCTTGTTATAATTATCAGGCGTGTGCCTCATCATTGCCTGCCATGCTCTTCTTTTGGGTATTGAAGGGATCTGATGAGGACGAGTACCTCCCGCTCAGCATTTACATCAATGTCTTCGTCTTTCCAATCTAGGCGACCGAGAGTGACTGGCCCGTAATTCTCAGCTGCGACGTGAAAGAAGCGGTCGCCTCTTATAAACATATAGTTGGAGGCAATGTGGTGAGGCTTGCCTTGTTGCTCAAATCGTTCCGTAAAATGGATATGATCGCCAAGATCACCATTGGAAGAGCGATCCACGAAACTTACCCGGGGATTCTCTTTTACCTGAGCATAAAGATCGGTCAAGGGGTCTGCGCCTTCACGAACTTTTGCAGAGATGACGGTGTAAACAAAAGGAAAGGCTCGACCAGAAGAAGTAACTCTGGTGCCGTTAAAGGCCGGATTGCCATCAGGAACGAATGATTCAACCTGAAGAGGCTTTGGGTCAAAAGCCTGGATCAAGCCCAGCCTAAGGCCATATGGCTTGTCTGCAAAAGGATCGGGCGCCGACAGCGGAGCTTGAACACATCCTGCCAGCAGGAAAAACAAAATAGAAGTTACGCTGAGTTTAAATCCTTTCATATTTCTCCGCTCCAATACTTATAACGTCGCGAGCAGCGGCGCCGTAGGCGTCCGCTGCCTTGCCTTGTTAGGAGGCTGCCCGCGTAAACTCAAAACCGGCAGCCTCAACTACTATTTCGTCTCCGCTTTGCATCTCTAAAACAAAATGCCCTGGCGCGGAACGAGGTTTATTTATGTACATTGACGGCCCCCATGGATCTTTCTGAGGGCACACTAGGCTTTGCACACCCATAAACGTCAGATTATGAGGAACGGCGGGCTCGCCCGGTTCAATGAAAGCAGATATATCCAGGCGTATAGAGCGTTTTTGCCAATCGTACTCAATCCGCTGGAGAACGCCATCATGCAACGGTAGATCGCTGAATCCAGACAATACTGACTCCTAACGTCGCAAACAGGGGCGCCGTTTACGGCGTCCCCTCTTGCTTTGCCTTGTTAAGTGCTGCTGGCTCTGGCCTCGCCATCCTGGCGAGCATAAATAGCATTACGGGCAAAGCGAGAGCGCAGACCGACCTAAGAAACTGAAAGGCCGAATACCATGAGGGTGCGGCTAGACCGTCTGGCCCCCAGCTAACAAACCCGGTGTAGATAAGGATATAGCTTTGAGCGGCCAGCACGAGATAGCAAGAGGCAAGCGCTACCCCAATGTATCGGTGGACACGAAAAGCCACATAAATAGATACGGCGATCAACCCAGCCGACATAACCCAGCTACTAAAGATCTCGAACTCAGTCATAAGCATTTAACGTCGCGAGCAGGGGCGCCGAAGGCGTCCGCTGCCTTGCCTTGTTAGGAGCATTACAATCCTCCCTGGTAGACTTGGACAGCCTCGCCTTCTTCTTTATCGTAGACCCAAGCGCCCCAGCTTTCATAGCCTGTGGAATGCTTAATCATAGGAATACCGGATTTCCTAATTTCAAGATACCGCTCCATTGGCACTACGTTACGCTCATATGGAACACAGCCTGGCTCTTCTATCTCGCACCTAAAATCAATCGCTAAGGCAGATGAACTGACGATAGACTCCTGAAATAGCTTTTCAGCATAATCGGTTACCGCTTTTTCCAAGTCATTCCACTGCCAACGACCAAAAGACTCTTGGTGCAGATGAATGAGGCGCCCGTCGCTATCTGTAATGCTCAGTTCGAGAGAGCTTCCTTTGCACGTCTCTCCTTCAACCGTAACGCGCATTACATCCACATTTTTATCGCTCGTGAATGCGACCGCCCGTGACTTGTCAAAAGAACAAGCGCCATCCGAAGCATACAATGGAGGTGACAGAGCCATAAGTATTAGAAAGAGCTTTCTCATATCGCTTCCTAACGTTGCCAACAGGGGCGCGCGTAGTGCGTCCCTGCCTGCTTGGCCTTGTTAAGGGCCTTTATCTATCAGTACTTTGTACTTGCCACTTACGCCGAAGGCATCCCTAATAATTCTGTCTAAGAGATTTGCTCCAAGGACTGGGTCATCAGGAACAGCGCCCATTACACTTAATATAACTGACTGCGTTTCTTTCTTTTCGTCGAAATAAACATAGCACCGAATAGCGGCGTCACTATTAAATCCATCCGCTGCATTTATGATGGCTTTTTCTCTGCCAAAACCTATCAATTCGTTAGATTCGCTATCATTATCTAGTGTAGGGCAAGTTGATTCCTTTGTGAGGAGTGCGTATCCATTTTGTTTGGCGCCAGCTTTCGTTGCTTTTCTAACAGGTATATCGAAATCAAACGCCCCTTCGTAGTAGTCAATATTTATAAAAAACTCCGTGCCTGTGACTGAAACAACAAACCATTCGTATTCTGAGCTTGATGCAACACCAACAAAAGCTGAAGCCATTTGATCAATTGGATCTATTTCTGTCCTGCTTGCACAACTTGTACACGTGAGTATTGCAAGTAGTAAAACTAATAATTTCAGCATTCGCATCTAATGCAATCCTCCATCAGTCACACGTTGCCTTGCCGTTAACGTCGCAAACAGGGGCGCCGTTTACGGCGTCCCCGCTTGCTTTGCCTTGTTATGTTTGGCCTCCAGAATATGCTTTCTTAGCTGGCTTCCCGCCTCGGTTGGCCTTATAGATATAAATGGCACGGTGTTCTCCGTGCCATCTGGAAGTCCCAGGCTTTTATAGACCTTAACGTAGCCAGCCGACTCTAATTCGTAAACTTCATTGATCTGGCCTGTGTCTTCAAGGTGCCATATGGGAACGTAGCTCCCCGCAGAATTGTGAACTAGGTACGCCAAGGCGCTTAACGAGATATTTAGGCTGCGCACTGACTCAGAATTGATAGCGGCAGCCTTGAGTGCTAGGTCGTCATCAGAGGCCAGGGCCTGATTTGATACGAGAAGGGTGATGATTAGTATTCTCAAAAGCACGGTTTATAACCCTCTCCCATTAGAAACATAACGTTGCCAACAGGGGCGCGCGTAGCGCGTCCCTGCCTGCTTGGCCTTGTTATTTGGATTGGCCATCAGCAGTACTCATCACTGGGCTGCACGAAGCCGATTTCGTCGTTTGCCGTTGCTCGGCGAATGAGACGCAACGATCTCGGCACAACGTCGTTAGGCGGAAAGTATGCAACCATACAAATTCCTTTCGGGTGTGTCTCCGAATCTAGTCTGTAGCACCAATGACAGAACGACCCATCTTTACTCTCCAGATGCTGATTCCTGGGCGATTCACCTGGCAAGTAGACAATCGTCGCCTCTTGCCTCCGAAACCAGCGTAGCAGCGAGATTCTATCGCCAAGGGCAAGAGGTTCGTTTGTGCCTGGATAGTAAAGCTTGTCGTCCCGTCTGCTCATAGATCCAAATAACGCCGCCAACAGGGGCGCGCGTTAGCGCGTCCCCCCTTGCTTGGCCTTGTTAAATTGGCGTACAAGCTCAAAAGAGCTTTCCTTTGACGGTATTACAGTATAAAACCACCGCTCTCTCTCCGTCCGGTTCCGCTAAGACGTCAATAATTGACTTTCCGCCAAGCGCTGGAATGGGCTCTTGAAGCCAAATTTCTGTTTCTGGCCCCCCGTTTTTATCAATCGAGCGGAGGGCAGCTTTCACTCGATTAGGCAATTTTTCGAACACTTCTTCGGTCATATAAATGCTTATAGAAATTTAACGCCTTGCTTTGGGGCCGGAGTGAAGCGCAGCGTAACGGAGGTCCCAGCCGCGCAGCGGCGACAACAGCAACTTGTTAAGTGTTGAACTATGCACGCACATAGAAACCCCACATGCAATTGGAAAACTCACCTGCTGCGAATGTAACCTGCTTACCCTCATGCTCCATTTTATATACAGGGAATTCAAAACTCTGGCCGTAACGCGGATCTTTAACTTTTGCCTTGGGCTCACTCAAGGAAACCCAATCGTGATTCCAGACATTGATGCCATCAATTTCGAATTTCTGGCCATCTCCACATGCCCCGTAAAATTCCCAGTTATCATTTTTCCAAAAAAGCTTCATTTTCTACTTAGACACTTAACGTCGCAAACAGGGGCGCGCTTTAGCGCGTCCCTGCCTGCTTTGCCTTGTTATGCTTCTTTCGCCTGTCGATAAGACCGCGCCACCCTGCGGATTCCTGTAAGCCATAGCATGCCCGCGCCGATAATTAGAAATTGAATGCATACCCATACTGCGCTCAGCGCTTTAAATGTGCGTAATTCGGAATTGAGATACGCGCTAATCTTTTCCTTGGGAATGCCCTCGGCGCCCATCGTCGCAACTTCAGCCCTAAACCCTTCAGTTAAATCAATAAGATCCGACAGGTAGGGGCTAACAAAAATGAAATAGAAAGCCATCAGTATGAAAATCATCGCAGCTGCCAATCCATATTCAACGACCTCTCGCTTCACTATGGTCTCCTATGCATAACGTCGCAAACAGGGGCGCGCTTTAGCGCGTCCCTGCCTGCTTTGCCTTGTTATGTTTACCTACCATACTACCTCTAGGATTCTTTCCATAAGGTCCGGATCACCATCTATGAGCTGAGAGCCATGGTCCTTGAGCAGGCCCGCGGCTACCATGGAGCTAATGAGAGGCTCAGTTACCTCTACGTAGTCTTGATATGACTCCCAAGATCCGCGATGGAATGGCCAGTTTTCAGCATCATCTCTCACGAATCCGATTTCATCCCCCTGATTCTCCAGCATATACCAGGTCGTCATTGCGGCAGCCACGTGCGTGCCTGCAAGCTCCTTCGCCTTTCCAGCATTTACCCCAATAAAGAGAACCTTCTCCTGTTTGGTGACGTTTACAAGAAAGCAAAGGGCGCCCATCTATCCTCCAAAAACATAACGTTGCCAACAGGGGCGCGCGTAGCGCGTCCCAGCCTGCTTGGCCTTGTTAGATTCATTCTTGGTATTTCGAGCTAAGAGGCGCAATCACATCATCCTTTGCTATTGTCATTAAAGAGTCTACTACTTTGCCCGCGGCCTCCTTGAATAGAACCAGCTCACCGTCAATAAGGTATCCAATATCTGAGGCCTGAAAGTGTATATACGAAGATAATTCGTCTGTAGCAAGCTTCCCCGTTCCGCGCTTCTCTTGCTTGGCAAGTGGCATGCGGACTTTGGCTAAATAGCGCTTCAGCTCCAAAAGCTTCTTGGTTGCGCGATCACTGAAGCAGCTTTCTGCTCCCGCCATAGTCCTCACAAGCTCATAGGAGCCCAGATACCAGAGCCAAATTCGCCCGGTTGCGCGCAGATAGTCACCCCCGTGAACGGCGTCTGGAAGACTAAATGCCTGCTCTAGCAGCTCCTCGATCTCTGTTTTCTCAGCTATGAGATGCCGCAGCTGGATTTCCGTAAATACAGAGAATCTAGCGAGCGGTCTATTTGGGATATCGGCGTGGCTCATGACAAATCTAACGCCAAGCTAAGCGGCTGCCTGGAAGGCAGTCCGCGCATTTCAGCGACTTGTTATGCGTGAATCTCAAACTGAACCTCTCCGCCAACTATTTTTACTTGCCCAAAGTCACCAGATATTATGAAGCCGTCGGCAGTTTTTTCTAACTGGTCAATATTGCCATAATCTATGGAGCCATCCGGGTCCCTCGTGAATGGACTCTGTTCCTGGGCGCGCAAACCAGTAACTGACTCAAAGCCAAAAAACCTTAGGCTGGCTCGTCGGTAACACGTGTATTCATTATTCTTTGGTTCATAGTAGTAGCGAGAGGCTGGCCAAACGCTGGCCTCCAAGTCAAACAGGAGGCTTCCACTCTCCTGGATCCAACCAAAAACAAAAGAGTCATTTAGGTCGATGCCTTCGAAAGTGGGCATTTCCGTCCAGTTCATCGCAATTCACACATAACGTCGCAAACAGGGGCGCGCTTTAGCGCGTCCCCGCTTGCTTTGCCTTGTTATGACGGTGTTTTTCGCTACCAATATAGAAGAAGTAACCGCCTTTAGGTGATTTGGAAAACGACACTCGAAGATCGCCAAGTATCCATTCGCTACGGCTTCTTCTATCATCTTCTATTGGCATCCCATAAAGCCGCAAATATTGAAGAAAAAGAGAATCATACTTCTCGTCAGATATTGAATAGGAAATGCTCATTAGCTCTGCTTTATCGTTGCAGCCGTTGAATGCCATTTCAACTTCACGCCCGGTGGCGAGATCAAATGGCATCGAGAGGTTGGCCATTTCTGCGGGGACACTCATGATGCCAATATCATGGATACAGTCGAGTTCAATGTTTTGAGTCGTGAATATTCGGGACTTTTCAGCCCCAAAAAGGAAAATACTCTCAGCGTTAGACGAAGCTGAGAATAATGCCACAGAGAAAAATAGTACCAGCGCCTTCATCGGCTCTCCATAACGTCGCAAACAGGGGCGCACTTTAGTGCGTCCCCGCTTGCTTTGCCTTGTTAATGACTAGTCGAACGCCTTGTATATGGCATATGCACCTAGCCCGTAAACTAGAACGCCGAACAGTGCCACGCCATTACAGCTACCGCCAGGGTCGTCCGGAACACAGCTCAAAGAATATGGTGCGCCGCTTCGCGGCTGCCATGCCGGATTCCTCTGCCCCAATAAACTGGCGCTCGACTGGCCGAATTTAAAGATTAAATCGGGGCTCGATTGCCCAAAACGCCACTCGAAAGATAGTGTTGGCATGATATCAGCGTCTAAATGTCTGGGTGCTGCACTACAAATCGTCGGATAAGCCAGAGCAGCAACAATTAGCCATTGCTTCATTTTGAGTCCATTAACGCTTTACTCAGCCGGCGCGTCAGCGATCGGCTGCAGTTTCTTGTTATGCCTATTAGCGCGCCAAGAACGTGCTGCAGGCATCACCTCGGATTCCCCAGGAAGACCATTGGCCAGAACCTCCTTTGGATATAAGAGCGTAATCTCCAGCGAGAACGTCATATAGAAGTGCGTATGACTGATCGACTGCAACCACATATCCCGTTCTCGTTCCAATAGGAAGCCGCTCATCTTCAGGGATCATTAAGTCGTTGCAGTAGTATTCGCTCTCGTAGGGCTCAACCATCAAGCGAGCCATTTCCTGTACTTCTCGCTTCACTCTCTCTTTATTCCAAGGCGTTCCCAGGATTTCAGCTTCCCTTGGGGCTATATATTTATCAAGGTACTGCTGCATCTCTTGTTTTAACGTGGCTACAAGACTATCCATGCTCGTCACTCATAGGCATAACGTAGCAAACAGGGGCGCGCTTAAGCGCGTCCCTGACTGCTTTGCCTTGTTAAGTGCCTGATTGCCCAGACACCCGCTATAATAAAAGCCAAATATGTAAATATCGCCACAAGGTAGTAGGAAATATGCACGTCACCACCTGGAGCCCATAGAACTAACGTGATGAAACCTAAAACAAGACCCGTCGAAAGGAAAACTAAATCTAGCTGAAAAAGTTTTACATGTTTCTCAATCATGACTAACGCCGCCGCGAAGCTTCCGAAAATCACTGCGTTTAGCGGAAATTCAATAAGCCACAAAAACAAACGGGCTAGAGGAAGGCACGATTCCGCCCCAAACGCCTCTCTGCATGGTCCAATGACAGGCTCCGCACTAATATTTATAAACAAGAACTCGAATAGCGCTGGATAAGTAATGGAAAACCAGAGCAAGCTGGATGAACCTAGAATTACATTACATACTTTATTCATTTAGAACACTTAACGTCGCAAACAGGGGCGCGCGTAGCGCGTCCCTGCCTGCTTTGCCTTGTTATGTGTCTCTACAATACTAGCCAGGCTTTGCAGAACTCTTTATCTCGGACAAAAGCTTTATTTTTCTACGCCAAGCGAAGAAAGCTATCAATCTTCGAAAAATCCTACCCAGAAACAAAACGACTAGAAATATTCCAAGCAGCGCCCAGAAGCTCCTTATCTCAAGCGTATAGTGAGCCACCCGCCAAGCAATCATACCAATCAGAAAGAAAGCCACCCTATAGATCAGGATTGGGTGATTTTCTAGAGCATCAGCGTACGTATACTGCATAGGACATCCATTACGACATAACGTCGCAAACAGGGGCGCGCGTAGCGCGTCCCTGCCTGCTTTGCCTTGTTATGTAACTTCACCAACATTGATGGTCTTCCATGTGTGTGTGGCTCACTTCGTAGTCGCATGAACAAGCCTGGTAGTCAAAGCTACCGCCAGAATCCAAACACCTATCGATCTGGAACCAGCCCTGAACTCTAGGCTTCGCCAATACCGCGCCCGAGCAAATAAAGGCTGCCGCCAGCAGAACTTTGACCCGAAAACCGTGCGGATTTGCTCGATCGCTCATATTCTCAGGCATATGGTGCTCTCGCTACATAACGTTGCCAACAGGGGCGCCTCAAAGGCGTCCCCGCTTGCTTGGCCTTGTTATGCATAAGCGCCTCTAAAAAGGCCAAAAATGAATGAAAGACCTGCGGAAATCAAAATCCCGCCGAACGCAAATAGGAAAGCAAACGTAAGGACATCCTTCCTTAAAAGAGCACCGATGCCAATAAGCGCCTGAATCCCTCCTGCCACCATTAAAAGTAGGCTAACAGACGTGCCCGCTCCATATATGGCGATCTTGGGCCCAATAGCCAACGTTCCTACAAGTAACAGTGCAAATACGGGTCCAAAGTACGAGCGCAGCCATTTTGAGGTTAGAAACTGGTCGTTTAACTTTGAAGCCTTAGCATAAAGATCACTCATTCAGACCACCGCGGTACTTCTGCATAACGTCGCGAGCAGGGGCGCCGAAGGCGTCCGCTGCCTTGCCTTGTTAGCGGGTGCGCCGTGACTGCGCTGCAGAGAGCCAAGCATGGGCGTAGCGCGAGCGGCGCCCCGCGATAACTAATGGCACACGGAACAGGACTGTTGCCTGGCCGTGGCCGCCTGCCTTGATTGTGGCACGCCCTGAAGAATGCTCAAGCCGAAATGGCGAGCCGAACTGCCAACTAATGGCTACAAGGGAGAAACTGCCGGATATGCGAACTGGCTCCTGCCCTGGATGCCGGACTGCCCTGCCATGGGCAGTGAAATCAAATTGCTATCAAGCGCCGTTTTAAAAGAAAGAGCCAAGCGCCCTAACGTCGCAAACAGGGGCGCCGTTTACGGCGTCCCCTCTTGCTTTGCCTTGTTAGATCTCTTGTCAGGCGTTCCGGGAATGACAAAGCTTATGGTTATTTGAGACGGCGTCTCATCAAAATGCTTTGCAACAGATTTTTGCGCAGCGCTCTCTAGGCTGGTCAGATTTTCTGTTGTAGGCAACCTGTCAAAAGCGATAGAAATATTTGTCAGAGAACCATTCTGCCAGTTAAATCCAACATATGGCTCCACGCCAAATTCTTTCTTCATGTCTGTAGAGACATTCTGGGCTTTCTCTACACCCTTATTTAGGCTGTCGATTGAGTCACAGCCTGGCATTAGAAGGCAAAACAATAGTGCTGAAAGAATTCTCAAGTCTTATTCCCCTTGTGTTGATCTAACGTCGCAAACAGGGGCGCGCTTTAGCGCGTCCCTGCCTGCTTTGCCTTGTTAAGTGTATTAGTAGCCATTCAGCGGCCTTGCTTTCAGTTTGTAAATGCCAAGAGGAGCGAATGCAACAAGTACCATGAGTCCGTAGATGCTGAGAGCCGCCATTAGACGACTATGGTGGTACATCTCGCCGAGCGCCAACGCAATACCAACGGTTGGAGCAACTAAGAAGCCAAGCGTGTGCTTTCTTGCTCTAGGCTGAGACTTGTAATAGCTAGGCGAAAGCACGCCATATACTGAGATAAGAAAACAGATGACTGCTGAAGGAGCAGCCAACAAAACCATAAACATGGTGCTAAATAGGCCCGTCATATCTGAAGCATAGGCCAGCCCTGGTACTGTAACGGCCGCCAACAAAAGAGCTGATCGCATCCTGCCTACCTATTCGTCTTAACGCCGGCATTTGCGGACAATTGGAGCTCAGCGGAAATTGATCCGCAACATGCTCTTGTTAAGTTTCATTGACGCTCCCCGTACACAGATAGAGCATCTTCCAGCTCCTGCATACACTCGTTAATCATACCGTATGTGCCTGACTCGGCGAGAGATATGCTGTCGTCTATACGGTCGAGCTCGAATCGAACGTCTTCGGGCTGCTGAGTTACCCATGCAACTTCGAGAGCCTGCCTTGAGATTACCTTCAGCTCCTTGCTAGAAGACAGTCGGCGGCTTAACTCTCCAAGCAAATGCCGCCCAGCAGCTTTCGGGTTCCTTTCACCTGGAATTTCAGCAAGCGCCTCTAGTACGCCATTACGGCCACGTGGGCGACTCAACGCGAGGTCGATTATTTCACCGCCTGGCTCAGCCGATTCTTTTATCACGGAGTCAGCCCAAGAGATCGCATCGTTGAAGTCTAAAATACCAATCTCTATTCCGTAGAGAAAATAGTCAGCTCGTATACTCAATGCTTGATTCATGCTCGTAAAACTTAACGTCGCAAACAGGGGCTCGCGTAGCGAGTCCCCGGTCTGCTTTGCCTTGTTATGAATCACTTTCTACGGGTCAAAACAGCTCGATAGATATAGTAAAACGGAACGCAAAGAATTTCAGGGTTAAAGCTCACAAGCGCCATAAATATAGCAGCAATTATTAAGGCGCTACCTAGAAATGGCATATAGAACACTTCATACCATTCCAGCCTATGGAAGTTAGACGCTACATATGAAGCCCCTAAAGAGATAGGAATTACGAATATCAAGGTAATGTATATAGGTTTTGATCCAATCTTCTTAGACAATTTCTCGAGAGCGCCAAGAAGCAGCGCCACTACGCCAATAAAAATTGCGAATGCTAATACGGCCTTTATAAATTCCATTGAGCTATCACGTCATAACGCCGCCAACAGCGGCCGAGCGTAGCGAGGTCCAGCGCACGTAGTGCGCGATGCCGCTTGGCCTTGTTAACTGTTTTGTATTTGCTGATTATAGAATTCAAAGCGATCCTCTAAGCCCATAGACTTTGCAGCCTCTTTGAGCTTTACCCAAATTTCTTCTGGAGGCTTACTTGTTGCCTCAAGTGCAGCTTCTTCTAGCATATCCAGTGCTAGTTCTAGCTCGTTGTGATCAAGGTATTCATCGTACTCGGCGATATATTTGCCAACACCCTGGCATTCACAAAGAACTGCACGAGCCTCACTCAACAAGGCGATAGTAATCTTCCACCTTTTTTCCAATTCTTCTCTGAAGCTCATATGACAGTTAACGCCGCAAACAGGGGCGCCCTTTAGGGCGTCCCCGCTTGCTTTGCCTTGTTAAGTGCCTTTCACTTTCAGGCACTGTGTAAAAAACAGGACTGTAAAAGCAATCAAACAAAAAGATGAAAGCGCTTCTAGGTTGCCTTGTGCCGGCGTGCACATAACTTGTAACTTATCACAGAGTGCATGAAACATCAGAAACACAGGCCACAACACAAAGAAGACGGGTATCATGAAAAGCCGGCTTCGCTTGAGTAATAGCCAGGCTCCGCAACTGGGGCACCGAAAGCCTTCCGAGGACCGATAAGCTTTGTAGCCTAATTCATCGATGAACGCACCGAGGGCCTCTCCGCATTTTGGGCAGTCTTCCTCTAACTCTATACGCATATCGCTACTTAACGGCTCAAACAGGGGCGCGCCGTAGGCGCGTCCCGGCCGAAGGCCCTTGCTGCTTTGACTTGTTAACTGGTCTGCGAGAAGCCATAACTATATAGCCCCGGAAAGAACTCACCCAAAGCAATGAGAGCTGCCATGATCCCTAGTGCAAGGAATATTGTAATGGCTGGGTGAAGCTCTTCGCCATCCGGATTGTCAGCGCCCCTTGGCATATTTTCTGGCATATGAATAATTTCAGCGCACAGTCCAAGCGCAGCAACAATAATGAGCGCTAGGTAAAAGCCGGCGTCTGAGAAATACGAAATCGCAGCGACGAAGGCGGCAGCTACCCCAATTCGTAAGAATATACCTTTGCTTTTGCTCATCGTCCCTACTGAACAGTTAACGCCGCAAACAGGGGCGCGCTTTAGCGCGTCCCTGCCTGCTTTGCCTTGTTAAATGCCCCGGCAACGACGAGCCGGTGTAACGAAAGACCATGTCTGGCCAAAAGCTCATAGCCCTTCTCAAGTATGCCCAGGCAACGCTCCGCTGGCAGATCGAATGGCTCCAGAAGCTCCTGCAGGTCCGGCTTCCCGAATCTCCCTTTCATCTCTAAATCCACCTCACAGAATATATAAAGACACTCAAGAACTGAGAATGCAGCATCCGCATCTTCTGGGGATAAAAGAGAATGCTCTACGGTCTCATCATACAGAGCGCCTATTGAGGCCCATTTTTGAATCTCTTCGAGATCCATCTCGCACTCAGAAACCGCGCTATAGAAATCTCCATCGAAGTACCAGCCAAGTGTCTTGTTGGCGTAATCTATTAGTGCGGCTTCTCTATCCATAGACATTTAACGTCGCAAACAGGGGCTCGTGTAGCGAGTCCCCGGCCTGCTTTGCCTTGTTATCTCTCTGCGCCACAGTAGATGCAAATATAGTGACGTGATGCCAGAGTTCTGTTGCAACCTTCGCAAATGACCTTGTTCTCAAACCTGCCATCGAGCTTTCCATCTCGGAGGTCGATTTCCCGAATCTTTCCCTCTAGCATATTCTTGTTAAAGCCGACCTCCTCTAATAGTTCGCACATTGCCATACATACCAAGGATAGATGGTCGATCTTGTCTTCTAGGACCTGAATGCTTGTGCGATTGTCTCTAGAATGGGCAAAAGCATCCCCGACGCGCTCGTGAGCCTTACTTATACGAAAGTTCTGAAACAGGTCATAGAGGTTAGACATACGCAAATTCTCGCCTGATTAAATGGTAGATAACGCCTAGCTAAGCGGCTGCCGAAAGGCAGTCCGCTGGTTTCAGCGACTTGTTAACTATGATCTGAGCTTCTACGAAGTCAGACAAGGCTTCCAGCAGCTACAGCAGAAAATGCAGCTAATAGCTGAATAATTCGACGCTGGGCGATGCTGGCTGGCCTCTCTGTTACTTCCAGGCACACAGAGATAGACGCAAAAATAGCCCCAGCAACAGCTCCCCATGCCACGCCGAGCAGCGTTCCGCCGATAAGGACCAGAAAGATCGAGCCTCTGGTCTTCTTGTATTCCTTGAAATCTTCTTCGGCTTCTCTGTTTGGATCCATAGTTAACGTCGCCAACAGGGGCGCCTGTAAGGCGTCCCCGCTTGCTTGGCCTTGTTAACTCTTTCAGTAGAATAGGTGATAGACCTCACCTCCGATCCAGACCTGTTGTGGCAATGAACCCGCTTCTAAACAAAGCCTATCCCCTTCATCAGGATTCTCTCCAGCAAAGATGACACAGTTTCCTTCTATCGTCGTTCCTGGGGAGCTGGTCGCATACATGCCGAGATATTCGCCCTTAGACTCGAAAATGACTCTCAGTGCAGCTCGCTGAGCTTCTCCGAAGATATAAGTATAGTTTGTAACGGTGATACCGTTTGCTAGTACACCTAGTTCGACATATTCGCCTTCACAGCTCAGATTATCAGAAGCCTTGCAGAGACTCTCGGCCTGAGCAGGAAGCCAGATCCACAGCGCTACAAAAACTAAGAGGCGTATCAATCTCATAGTAGTTAACGTCGCAAACAGGGGCGCGCTTTAGCGCGTCCCCGCTTGCTTTGCCTTGTTAGCTAGAAACCACCCTGAAACGGTCAACATAAAGAATGACAAATAGGTGTCCCATAGTCCCAGAAATCCAATTCTAGTTCCGGGTATAACTTCTACCCACGGCTTCATTACTAGAATAAATGTTGTTACTGCGGATAAATAGGCTACCACATAGGGCCATTTCCTTGATTTCACGACCGTAAATAGTAGCAATGCCCCGATAGCAGAAAATATAACTTGAGGTAGTGGAATCGTAAGCTTGTAGAAAACCGGATGGTGCGGTGTGTAAGAGGCAAGAAGCCCGATAGTTGCTGTAGAAGCATAATATACAAATATGCCAATTAGAATTGCAGCCACAAATATCGCTACATTTTTCATGAATATCTCTAGTTAACGCTTTACTCAGCCGGCGCGTCAGCGATCGGCTGCAGTTTCTTGTTATGCCTATTAGCGCGCCAAGAACGTGCTGCAGGCATCACCTCGGATTCCCCAGGAAGACCATTGGCCAGAACCTCCTTTGGATATAAGAGCGTAATATCCAGCGAGAACGTCATATAGAAGTGCGTATGACTGATCGACTGCAACCACATATCCCGTTCTCGTTCCAATAGGAAGCCGCTCATCTTCAGGGATCATTAAGTCGTTGCAGTAGTATTCGCTCTCGTAGGGCTCAACCATCAAGCGAGCCATTTCCTGTACTTCTCGCTTCACTCTCTCTTTATTCCAAGGCGTTCCCAGGATTTCAGCTTCCCTTGGGGCTATATATTTATCAAGGTACTGCTGCATCTCTTGTTTTAACGCGGCTACAAGACTATCCATGCTCGTCACTCATAGGCATAACGCC
>MRWF01012895.1_pt1 | contig 26296 bp, 18 predicted proteins | sample 1013331 | NCBI WGS metagenome assembly MRWF01 (sample SAMN06117577, study PRJNA244670) | biofilm metagenome | biome: Water; feature: Cathode Biofilm; material: Biofilm; isolation source: microbial consortium enriched at the cathode of a solar microbial fuel cell | place: USA: District of Columbia ... | reverse complement strand
GAGAGTTTTTGGATTTTACTAGGTTTGGCGGTGACCTACTCTCCCAGGGCTTGAGCCCAAGTACCATCGGCGCGACAGTGCTTAACTTCCGGGTTCGGGATGGGACCGGGTGTTTCACTTGTGCTGTGGCCACCAAACCAAGAAAAATCCAAAAGCCTTCGGCTTTTGGATTTGGCGGCAGGCAGCGTGTTTACGCAGTAAACATGCGTTGCCGCCCCCCTGTTGTGTCAGGAGGCGTTTCCAAAAGCGGAAGGCAGTACAATCAACGTTGTCCGTGTTTTTTTGGGATGGTTTGCTTGTTTGGTTTTCGTAACACTGTCTGTTACTGGATCAAATCAAGCCTATCGGGCGATTAGTACCGGTCAGCTGAACGCATTGCTGCGCTTACACCTCCGGCCTATCGGCGTGGTGGTCTTCCACGGCCCTCAGGGATACCTTGTTTTGAGGGGGGCTTCCCGCTTAGATGCCTTCAGCGGTTATCCTGTCCGATCATAGCTACCCAGCACTGCTATTGGCATAACAACTGGTCCACCAGTGGATCGTTCACCCCGGTCCTCTCGTACTAGGGGCAACTCCTCTCAAGTATCCTGCACCCACGGCAGATAGGGACCGAACTGTCTCACGACGTTCTAAACCCAGCTCACGTACCTCTTTAAACGGCGAACAGCCGTACCCTTGGGACCTGCTCCAGCCCCAGGATGAGATGAGCCGACATCGAGGTGCCAAACACTGCCGTCGATATGGACTCTTGGGCAGTATCAGCCTGTTATCCCCGGCGTACCTTTTATCCGTTGAGCGATGGCCCTTCCACGCGGGACCACCGGATCACTATGGCCGACTTTCGTCTCTGCTCGACTTGTCAGTCTTGCAGTCAGGCTGGCTTCTGCCATTGCACTCAACGAGCGATTTCCGACCGCTCTGAGCCAACCTTCGCGCGCCTCCGTTACTCTTTAGGAGGCGACCGCCCCAGTCAAACTACCCGCCACGCAGGGTCCCGGATCCGGATAACGGACCGCGGTTAGACATCAAGAGTGCGAAGGGTGGTATCTCAAGGGAGGCTCCACCGGAACTTGCGTTCCGGCTTCGATGCCTACCACCTATCCTGCACATCACAATCCTGATGCCAGTGCGAAGCTGTAGTAAAGGTGCACGGGGTCTTTCCGTCTAACCGCGGGAAGCCTGCATCTTGACAGGCAATTCAATTTCGCTGAGTCGATGTTGGAGACAGCGGGGAAGTCGTTACGCCATTCGTGCAGGTCGGAACTTACCCGACAAGGAATTTCGCTACCTTAGGACCGTTATAGTTACGGCCGCCGTTTACCTGGGCTTCAATTCGGAGCTCTCACCCCTCCTTTTAACCTTCAGGCACCGGGCAGGCGTCAGACCCTATACGTCGCCTTGCGGCTTCGCAGAGCCCTGTGTTTTTAATAAACAGTCGCCACCCCCTGGTTTGTGCCCCCGGATCCAAGTTGCCTTGAACCCGGGCCTCCTTCTCGCGAACTTACGGAGGTATTTTGCCGAGTTCCTTCAACATCGTTCTCTCAAGCGCCTTGGTATTCTCTACCAGTCCACCTGTGTCGGTTTAGGGTACGGTCTGATGGAGGGCTATTTCCAGGAACCGATCAGCAGCCCATTCAATCCGATAAGAATGAACTACCCTCACGATCCGTCACATCCTCCTGGCCCACGAATATTAACGTGGTTCCCATCGCCTACGCCTTTCGGCCTCGGCTTAGGGGCCGGCTTACCCTGCTCAGATTAGCTTTAAGCAGGAACCCTTGGACTTTCGGCGAGAGTGTCTCTCACACTCTTTGTCGCTACTCATGTCATCATTCTCGCTAGTGATCTCTCCACCGGATGGCTCACGCCCCGGCTTCATCGAAAGCTCCTTGCGTCCAATCTTTCCCGGAGGAAAGTAAGGACGCATGGAACTATGTCACACTACGCTCTGCTACCATGCACTATGTGCATCCTCGGCTTCGGCTCATGGCTTGAGCCCCGTTACATCTTCGCCGCAAGACATCTTAATTAGACCAGTGAGCTGTTACGCTATCTTTAAAGGATGGCTGCTTCTAAGCCAACCTCCTGGTTGTTTTGGACGTCTCACCTGCTTTCCCACTTAGCCATGAATTGGGGGCCTTAGCCGGAGGTCAGGGTTGTTTCCCTCTCCACGACGGACGTTAGCATCCGCCGTGTGTCTGCCATCTAGTACTCCCGGGTATTCGGAGTTTGGTTAGGATCAGTAAGCCTGTGGGGCCCCATTACCCATCCAGTGCTCTACCCCCCGGGGTATTCGGATGACGCTCTACCTAAATAGATTTCGCAGAGAACCAGCTATCTCCGAGTTTGATTGGCCTTTCACCCCTAGGCACAGCTCATCCCGATCCTTTTCAACGGATGTGGGTTCGGCCCTCCAATGCGTGTTACCGCATCTTCAGCCTGGCCATGCCTAGATCACTCGGTTTCGGGTCTGATCCCACGAACTCATGCGCCCTATTAAGACTCGCTTTCGCTGCGCCTCCGCCTAGCGGCTTAAGCTTGCTCGTGAGACCAAGTCGATGACCCATTATACAAAAGGTACGCTGTCAGCCCTCAAGGGGCCTCCAACTGATTGTAGGCGTTCGGTTTCAGGTACTGTTTCACTCCCCTCGCCGGGGTGCTTTTCACCTTTCCCTCACGGTACTGGTTCGCTATCGGTCAGTAAGGAGTACTTAGCCTTCGGAGGTGGTCCTCCGGTCTTCGAACAGGATTTCACGTGTCCCGCCCTACTTAATACGTCCCTCAGAGCTTCCCATACGGGGCTGTCACCCGCTCTGGCTGCGTTTCCCAACGCATTCTGGTCACTCATCAGGCTCGGCTGGTCCGCGTTCGCTCGCCGCTACTAACGGAGTCTCTATTGATGTCCTTTCCTCCGGGTACTTAGATGTTTCAGTTCCCCGGGTTTGCTCTTAAAGACCTATGTATTCAGTCCTTAAGTACCTGGTTAAGCCCATTATAAGCAGCCTTGCGGCTATTATAACAAACTTTCAGGTGGGTTCCCCCATTCAGAGATCTTGGGATCAAAGCCTATTCCCGGCTCCCCCAAGCTTATCGCAGGGTATCACGTCTTTCATCGCCTCTTACTGCCAAGGCATCCACCAAACGCCCTTCTCGCGCTTGATTTGATCCAGAAAGAGACAGTGCAAACTGCCGCGGCACCGGAAGCTGGTAAGAAACCGGCGCCTCTATTTCTGAACCAAAAAGCAAACTATCCCGCTCTCAACCATGTCGGTGGTTGAGAACTTGTTGCATGATCGTGCGATCATGCGGGTTAGTGTACTTGACTTGGACAACACTGTTTTTTCAGCCAGGCAGACCCGTGGATGCCCGAGGAAAGGGGCATGTGCACAGGCTCGCGTCACTTCCGAAGAAGATCGGCACCTCACTGAGGCTCTCCCCTCACGCGGGGCGCCAACAGTATTGTTGATTGTATCTCTCTTAACGATGTCAATGTGTGCGTCTGAAGAACAGACGTTCAAACAGTCAGCAACTGCTTGAAGATATGTTCTTCCATATGGCCACTTCCGGGGAAGTGGTGGGTCGAGGAGGACTTGAACCTCCGGCCTCACGCTTATCAGGCGTGCGCTCTAACCACCTGAGCTACCGACCCATATTGTCCGGGCCGTTTGCATGAGTGGTGGAGCCTAGGAGGATCGAACTCCTGACCTCCTGAATGCAAATCAGGCGCTCTCCCAGCTGAGCTAAGGCCCCTTGCTTTTGGACCCCTGCCGGGCAGGCATCCGATGTTTTCTGAAGAGATATGAGGACGGTCCGGTCCGTATGCGACCAGCTTTGTTTGCTGGTCTTCTGCTAAGTGATGCACGATCAGGAGCAAGCTCCGTGATGCTAGCATCATCCTTAGAAAGGAGGTGATCCAGCCGCAGGTTCCCCTACGGCTACCTTGTTACGACTTCACCCCAGTCGCTGAGCTCACCGTGGTCCGCTGCCTCCTCGAAAGGTTGGCGCACGGCCTTCGGGTAAACCCAACTCCCATGGTGTGACGGGCGGTGTGTACAAGGCCCGGGAACGTATTCACCGCGTCATGCTGTTACGCGATTACTAGCGATTCCGACTTCATGCCGCCGAGTTGCAGACGACAATCCGAACTGAGACAGTTTTTTGGGATTAACCCATTGTCACTGCCATTGTAGCACGTGTGTAGCCCAACCCGTAAGGGCCATGAGGACTTGACGTCATCCACACCTTCCTCCCGCTTATCACGGGCAGTTTCCTTAGAGTGCCCAGCCGAACTGCTGGCAACTAAGGATGTGGGTTGCGCTCGTTGCCGGACTTAACCGAACATCTCACGACACGAGCTGACGACAGCCATGCAGCACCTGTCACTCGGTCACCGAAGTGAAAACCAGATCTCTCTGGCGGTCCGAGGATGTCAAGGGTTGGTAAGGTTCTGCGCGTTGCTTCGAATTAAACCACATGCTCCACCGCTTGTGCGGGCCCCCGTCAATTCCTTTGAGTTTTAACCTTGCGGCCGTACTCCCCAGGCGGAATGCTTAATCCGTTAGGTGTGACACCGACTAGCATGCTAGCCGACGTCTGGCATTCATCGTTTACGGTGTGGACTACCAGGGTATCTAATCCTGTTTGCTCCCCACACTTTCGCACCTCAGCGTCAGTATCGAGCCAGTGAGCCGCCTTCGCCACTGGTGTTCCTCCGAATATCTACGAATTTCACCTCTACACTCGGAATTCCACTCACCTCTCTCGAACTCAAGACTGGGAGTTTTGGAGGCAGTTCCAGGGTTGAGCCCTGGGATTTCACCCCCAACTTTCCAGTCCGCCTACGCGCGCTTTACGCCCAGTAATTCCGAACAACGCTAACCCCCTCCGTATTACCGCGGCTGCTGGCACGGAGTTAGCCGGGGTTTCTTTACCTGCTACTGTCATTATCATCACAGGCGAAAGAGCTTTACGACCCTAAGGCCTTCATCACTCACGCGGCATGGCTGGATCAGGCTTGCGCCCATTGTCCAAGATTCCCCACTGCTGCCTCCCGTAGGAGTCTGGGCCGTGTCTCAGTCCCAGTGTTGCTGATCATCCTCTAAAACCAGCTATAGATCGTAGGCTTGGTAGGCCATTACCCCACCAACTACCTAATCTAACGCGGGCCGATCCTTCTCCGATAAATCTTTCCCCCGAAGGGCGTATAAGGTATTACTCACCGTTTCCAGTGGCTATTCCTTAGAGAAGGGCACGTTCCCACGCGTTACTAACCCGTCCGCCGCTCACCCCGAAGGGCGCGCTCGACTTGCATGTGTTAGGCCTGCCGCCAGCGTTCGTTCTGAGCCAGGATCAAACTCTCAAGTTGAAACGCTCGTTAAAGCGTATCCTTGACGTTCGAACCTCTGCACATCTTCACCAGGAGGCTAATCCTGATGAAAGTCTCTGTTTGTCTGTGCTTCAGTACCAAAGGCACCGAAAGCCGAACAAACAGTGAAGCTGACACCACATCATCGGGCCGGAACCCTAGTGGCGCGATATACAGAAGTCTGATCCATCGAAATGAACCGTGACCGCCCGCATATCTCTTCAGTTATCCATCAATGTCAAAGAGCAAACACCCAGAGGCCAAAAACCAGACCGATGCGCCAATCTTCCGGCGCGCCCGCCTCTTCAAACCCTCAGATGCCGCCGTCTCTCCAGCGTGTCCCACCGTCTCTCCAGTGTGTTTCCCGATCCGTTACCGCGTCGCCCTGTCTGGCTCAGCGTCCCGTCCGGTGTGTCTCAGCAGCGCCTCAGCGCCGCCGGTGAGGGGTGTTCTATGGCGAGCGGCGGGGAGTCGCAACCCCTTTTTTGAAGTTTTGGTGACTTTTTGACCTCGGAGATGCAAAATCTATAATAATCAGAGGCTTAGCCAGGATCTTTTTGTGATTTCAGGCCCCGTTTCCAAGCATTTCAGGGTTCGGAAAAGGTGAGTTTGGAACTCGTGTTGTGAAGCGTTACCAGATGTTGGGTCCTGAAGGCTGGAACACACAAGCGGAGCGGCGAAAAACGAGTCGAATCCAAACCGCAACCTCCGCTCCAAACCTGCCGACTCGCCGCGGCGTCCGTACAAACCGGCGAAAAGACCCTGCCAGATGCCGCAGTCGAGGGCGGCCGCCAAAGGGACGGTGAGTATGCCAAGGCCCGCACGCCATGGCCTCCCACGGCAAGCACGCGATTCGATCACCTGTGCGGGACGCCCGGCCGCCGGCGCGGTCTCCCTGGCTCTGCTCAACAAGCGCAGAGGGCAGCGCTTGCGCGGGACGGCAGCTCTGCATTCCCGCTCTCATATATCTTACAGGCGGGACGCTGCCGCCCGTGCTGCGCGCCTGAGGCCTCGCGGCCCTCAGCGGCTGTGCCCCGGGCAGTGAGGCTCCAGGGCACAGCCGCCGCTGCAAACCTCAGAAATCATCCCAGCCCCGGGCGGCCGGCAGCGCCCCTGCCGCACAGTGCAAGGCTGCCGCGGCCGCCGGGCTCTGAAGCTCCTCGACCGCTGCAGCCCGGGCCGGCGCCGGGGCCGGAACCGGGGCCGGGCTGGCTGCGGCCCTGAACTTGGTGACCTCCTGCGACAGCTGGCTGGCATCGGACGACAACAGGCGGCTGGCAGCAGACGCCTGCTCCACCATCGCGGCATTCTGCTGGGTCACCTGGTCCAGCTGTGAAACACCCAGATTGATTTCGCTCAGCGAGGTCGCCTGCTCCTTGGCCCCCGCCGCAATGCTGCTGATATGGTCGGAAATCGTGCCGACGCTTTGAATGATCTGCTGCAGCTCCTGGCCGGTTCTGCCAACCAGCTCCACACCGCTGGCCACCTGCTGCTTGCTCTGGCCGATCAGCTGCTTGATCTCTCCGGCGGCCCCTGCCGAGCGCTGCGCCAGCGCCCGCACTTCCGAGGCGACAACCGCAAAGCCGCGGCCCGCTTCGCCGGCCCGGGCGGCCTCCACCCCGGCATTCAACGCCAGCAGGTTGGTCTGAAAGGCGATGTCGTCGATCATCCCGATGATCTTGGCGATTTCCTCGGACGAACTCTCGATCTGCGACATCGCCGCCACCGCGTCCGTCACCACCCGGCCGCTGCGCTCTGCCGCGGTCTTGGCGTCGCTGACGATGGACTCCACCTTTTCCGCGCCCTCTGCCGAGGAATGCACCGTGCCGGTCAGCTCCTCGATGGCGGCGGCGGTTTGTTCCAGGGTCGCCGCCTGGCTTTCGGTGCGCTGGGACAGATCGGCGGCCGATTTGGAAATCTCCTCTGCGGTGCGCTCCACCGCACCGGACACCTGCGTCACCGCCCCGATGGCGGTCTCCAGCTGTTCGGCCGACTGATTGAACGCCTCGCCCAGTGCCGCTATGTCCGCTTGCTCCGACAGTGTGACCCGGACCCCCAGATCCCCCTGGCTCATCGCCTCCAGCCCACGGGCGATTTCCTGCAGGCCGAGGCGCCGCTCCGTCACGTCTGTGGCCACTTTGACCACGCGCTCGACGGTGCCGCCCTCGCCGCTGACTGGCGCATAGGTGGCCTGGATCCAAAGTGTGGTGCCCTCCTTGGTCACGCGCGGGAACTGCCCGGTGAAGACCTGGCCCGACGCCAGGCCCGCCCAGAAGTCCTTATACTCTGTGCTGGCGGCAAGCTCCGGCGCCACGAACATGGAATGATGCCGGCCTGTGATCTCGTCCAGCTGGTAGCCGAGCGCGGCCAGGAAATTGCCGTTTGCCGTCAGAACTGTGCCATCGGGCGTGAAATGAACCGTGGCTTGGGTGGCGTCGACCATGTCTGCAATGATCCTGGCGCCATTATCGTGCTCTGCCGGCTGTGCTGCCTTGAATTTGAAAAACAAAATACTTCTCCGCGCATTTCTGAGTCTCTGGGCTCACGTCCGGAGTAGCTTGATTCGACCAGAAATTTCTTAACACCGGCCAGCGTCCCGCGCGGCAAGCCGCAGGCGAGGGCGCCGCGGCGTCCGGCCGCTTAACAGTATGACAACTTTTAGTTGCAAGAATATTGAGAGGCGTCCCAAAGGCTGTAAAGTGAGCTTGGAACTGGTCAGGCGGCCTTGTCGCGCCCACCGCGGGGCGTGCCGCGATGCGCTGCGTATTGGCCGCAGGCCCCGCGCCCGGAAACAAGGGGAGCGACGGACATGACACTTGCCAGACACTTCGAATCTGAACAGCCCCCGCTGTGGCGCAGTCACGCCGGGTCCCGGGCGCATCTCGCCGCAGCCGTTCTGGTCGGGGCGGGCTTTCTATTCGACTTCCTGACACCGCTCGGGGTCGCCGCCGGCCTGATTTACACCGCCGCGGTCCTGTGCTCCGTTTGGGCCGACAAACCGGCCGCGGCCTGCATCTATGCCGCGGCCGGCACTGCGCTGACGGGTCTTGGATACCTGCTGCTTCCGATTTCCGGGGTTGATCAGTGGATTGTGCTGGCCAACCGGATCCTGACGGTGATCGCCCTGTGGGCCTTCGCTTTTGTTGTTTACCGGCAGAAATCTTTTCAGGCCTCGCTTGAGCAGAAGCAGAATGAGCTGACGGCCATCCAGGACAACAGCATTGCAGGTCTGATCAACATCGACCCGCAGGGCACGATCCTAAGCTACAACCGGACCTGCAGCAGAATGTTCGGCTATTCCGCCGGGGAGGTGATCGGCCAGAATATCAGGCTCCTGCTCCCTGACTCTGCCGGTTCCGGCGAGGATCCCGGCGGCGGCGCGTTATTCAGCGGCCGCCCTACGCAGTTCACCGGTGTCCGCCGGGAGGTTCAGGGGCGGCGCAAGAACGGCGAGGTCTTTCCGATCGAACTGTCCGTCAGCGAAGTCCGGGTTGGCCGCATCCACCTGTTCAGCGGCATTCTCCGCGACCTCTCTGCAGAAAAAAAGGCCGAGGCGGAGCGGGAGCGTTTCACCAAGGAACTGGCCCGGTCAAACCGGGACCTTGACGATTTTGCCTATGTCGCCTCCCACGATCTGCGGGCACCGCTTCGGGTGATCGGCAACGCCTCAACCTGGCTGGAGGAGGATCTGGCAGACGTGCTGGATGAGGACAGCCGCGAAAACCTGGGGCTGCTGCGCTCGCGCGTGGCACGGATGGAACGGCTGCTTGACGATCTGCTCGAATACTCGCGGGCCGGGCGCAAGACCGACAGCAGGTATCAGCAAACCATGCCAGGCACTGAGCTGATGCGGGAGGTTCTGATGCTGATCGACAAGCCCGAGGGCTTCACCATCACCATCGCCCCCGGCTTCGGCAGCATCCGGCTGCCCAATATGCCGCTGAAGCAGATCTTCGCGAACCTGGTTTCCAACGCGATCAAGCACAATGACCAGGGCACAGGCGCGGTGGACATCAGCGTGGAGGATGCCGGGGACCACTACATCTTTTCAGTGGCCGATAACGGCCCCGGGATAGACCCTGAATACCACGATCAGATTTTCAAGATGTTCCAGACCCTGAAGTCGCGCGACGAGGTCGAGGGCAGCGGCATCGGCCTGTCGATCGTCAAGAAACATCTGGAACGCGCCGGCGGCACGATCTCGGTCCGGTCATCGCCCGGGGACGGCTGCGCCTTCCGCTTCACCTGGCCCAAGCAGCAGGAGGTTGAGCAGGAACGTGATTAAAATGACACCCCGCGGCAGCGGCGCCGCCCCCCACGGGGACCTGAGGATTCTTCTGGTCGAAGATGACATCGGCGATGCCAAAGCCGTCCTGCGGGCCTTCCGCAAAGTCCGCATCAGCAACGCGATCACCCGGGCGGCCGACGGCATCGAAGCTCTGGACATCCTGCGGGGGACGGGCGGAAAGGAGCGGATCCAGCCGCCGTTTGTGCTGCTCGCAGACATCAATATGCCGCGGATGAACGGCATCGACCTTGTCCGGGAACTGCGCAAAGACCCTGAACTCAGCGGCACGGCGGTATTCTTCCTGACCACCTCCCGCCACGACCAGGACATTGATGCGGCCTACGGCTTGAATGCCGCGGGCTATATCGTAAAGGAGACAGCCGGGCGCGATTTTCTGCAACTCGTTGAGATGGTCGGCCGTTATTGGCGGATCGTCGAATTCCCCGCAGCGGCAACCTGATCCCCGGCCGCTTCCCTGCCCCCAGCACGTCCTGTCCCGGCTGAGTCCCAAGAGATGTCCCGCCCCGCGCCTGCGATCCGCCGCCGGGGCGGATCCAGAGATCCCGGCAGGTATTTCCAGCAACAAAACACCGGGGGCCGGCCGCAGACAGCCCCCCCTGCCCTGTTGGGCCAAGCGGACACCGCGCATCCGCCCCGCACCGGCGCAGTGTCCAGCACTGCATCTTCACCCGACGGCCAGGGCAGCAGCCCGTGGCGCGGCGCTGCCTGCTGCGGTCACATCCCGATCTGCAGCAATCTCCAGCGGCGGTCCAGGAGGCGCTTTTCCGCCCCGCTGCGGGCAGGCAGAAGATAAAGCCTGCCGCGAGCGTCCAGCGGAAGCGCGGCCGCAGGGCTGTCAAAGCCCGGTTCGCCGGCGCCCGCCTTGGGAAACGACACGCTGCTGATGGCATTGGTGAACCGCGCCGCCGCCGCCATCATCTCAGGCGCCAGCATGAAATCCATCAGCTGATCCGACGCCTCAAGATCGCCGGCATCGCTTGGGATGACAAACAGGTCGGCCCACAAATTGGTGCCCTCCCGGGGCATCGCATAATGATAGCGGTCGGTCCCCTGCTCCAGCAGCGGTGCCAGCCCGTCTGTGCTCCAGGTGACGGCCAGACAGACCTCGCCGCCCAGCAGGGCATCATACTGATCCACATCGAACGCCCGGACATAGGGCGCAATGGCGGACAGAACGCCAAAGGCCGCCTCAATGTCCCGCTCTGACCGCGATTGCGGATCCAGGCCAAGATAGGAGAGCGCGGCCGCCACGACCTCCTCCACGGAATCGACAATCGTGATGCCGCAGTCCGCAAGCTTGCTGGCGTTGGCGGGGTCGAACACCAGCGCCCAGCTGTCAAGCGGCGCATCCGGCAGCCGCTCCAGCACGGCGCTGCGGTCATAGGCGATACCGGTGGTGCCCCAGAGATACGGCAGCGTATAGCCCTCCGCCTGCGGCGTGGCGTCCAGGTACAGCTGCATCAGTTGCTGGTCGATGGCCGCCGCGTTTGGAATGCCCGACTGGCCGATCTGCCGGATCGCGCCCGCCTCCACCAGACGGCCGACGGTTTCCGAGGACACCACCGCCAGGTCGTATCCGGTGCCGCGGGCAAGCAGCCGCGCCTCGGCCTCATCAGCCTCGCCGTAAGTGTCGAGCACCAGCCTTTTGCCGGTTGCTTCCTGGAACCTCCCGGCGGTGTCCGGGGCAATGTAGCCGCTCCAGTTATAGAGCAGAACCCGGCCGGGGTCGGCGGCAGCCGGACCGGCCATCGCAGACACCGCGGACAGGGCGGCGGCAATTATTTTCAGGCGCATTTTGTGCTTCCTTCCGCTGCGGCGGCCGTTTCCGGTGCGCCGGCCTCTTCCGGCCACAGCCGGGTCAGGGCGGCGGCCAGTGCCGCTTTGGTGACCGGCTTCGCCAGATAGTCGTCCATGCCCGCCGCCAGGCCTTCGGCACGCTGCTCGCTCATCGCGTTGGCTGACAAACCGATGACCGGCACCGGCGGCAGGCCCAGCTCCCGCTCCCTGGTCCGGATCGCCCGGGTGGCGTCAAGCCCGTCCATTTCCGGCATCCGCACATCCATCAGCACCAGATCCGGGTCCCAGCTGCGCGCCAGCCCGACAGCCTCCACACCGTCGCCTGCCGTCATCACGGTGCACCCCAAACGCTCCAGCATCTTGCCCGCGATCATCTGGTTGACCCGGTTGTCGTCGGCAACGAGAATCTTTTTGCTGAACACGGCACCAACCGGCCCGGGCTGCGGCACTTCGGCCGGGGGCGGCACGTCTTTCACCGGAAACTCCACGGTGAACTCCGATCCCACGCCTTCGGTGCTTTGCAGCGCAATCGTGCCGCCGATCGCACCGGTGAGGTTTTTGACAATGGCAAGCCCCAGCCCCGTCCCGCCAAACCGCGTGGTGGTGGTGGCATCGGCCTGCGCGAATTGCTCGAAAATCCGTTCCTGGGCTTCCGGCGGCACCCCGATCCCGGTGTCCTTGACGGCTATCCGGATCACCCGGGTGCCGTCCTGCCCAGACGGCAGTTCCTGCAGCACGACCCCGACCGCGCCGTTGCCGGTGAACTTCAGCGCGTTGCTGACGAGGTTCACGACGATCTGGCGCACCGCGGTGCCGTATCCCAGCACGTGCCAATTGCTGACCCCGGCGCTCTCCTGCAAGGTCAGATCGATGTTCGCGCTCTGGGCGCGTGCCGAAAACAGGTCAATCACCTCCAGGCACAGCCCACGGACGTTGAACGCCTCGGCCTCCATCTCCAGCTTGCCGGCCTCTGCCTTGGACAGGTCCAGGACGTCATTGATGATACTCAGCAGGGAGTTCCCGCTGACGATCATCATCCGGATCATATGGCGCTGCTTGTCATCAAGCGCGGTGTCGTTCAGCAGCTCCGCCAAGCCCAGCACACCGTTCAGCGGGGTCCGGATTTCGTGACTCATCGTCGCCAGAAACACGGATTTGGCCTCCGACGCGGCCTCCGCCTTGCGCCGGCTTGCCTCGATCTCCGACTGCGCGCTGATGATGAACCGCTCCATCGGCAAGTGCACGAACCGGGCGGCGACAAAAACCCCGATGCCCCCGATCAGAACCGCCGCCAGCGCATAGGTCAGCTGCCGTTCCGCCGCAATCCGGCCGGTCCGCGCCTCGGCCTCCTTGACCTCCATCAGCACCGGCAGCAGCCGCCTGGACAAATTCGCGGCCAGGGCCGCAGCCTTTGCATCACCTTCGGCCTGCCGGTTTCCTGCAGGCTCAGTCAGATGCGCGGCCAGGAACAGAATGTCCTTCAGCTCGGATACCGGGTTCAGCGCCGGCTGGGACAGGATCTGCTGCGCCTGCGGTGAAAAGGCCGCCAGCGCACCAGGGGCGGTCAATCCGGCAAGCGAGTCCGCTGCGGGCCGCGCGCTCCGCCGGATGCGCCCGCGCGCAATCAGCGCCTTCTGGCTGCCGGGATCGTCCTTCACGGCATCAAACGCCAGGGCCAGCTCAGCCAGAGAGACCAGGATCTGGTCCAGCACGATGGTGTTCTCCGCCCGCCGGGCGACACTGTTGTGCCCGGTCAGGGTGACGCAAAAGGCGGCCACTGCGGCTGCCAGTAAAATCGCCAGGGCGATTCCGCTGCGCAGCCTGAGGTATCTTCGCGTGACACGCTGCTTTGTCATTGAGTGTCCGTGTTATTGTGTTCCGGCAAGGCCCTGCGTCCGTTCCGGCAGACTAGGGCTGACCGCTGCATCCTGGAAAGCGAATGTTGAGAATAATTTAAAAAAACCGAAACGGTGACTTTCGCCCGCCACCGCATTCCCCTTGCCTGCAAAGCGGATGCGCCTTCCCGGCCCCGCGCCTGCTGCGGCTTCTGTTGAAAAAGTGAAATTCCGCCCGGCGCAGCAGGCGGACATGATGTGATCCCCAGAACCATCCTCAAAGCTTGTTAGAGTTTTCCGCGGAGACCGAAAACGGCAGATGCACGCGAAAGGCAAAGCATGCCAATTGAAGCCTTGAGGATTCTGACCGGTGCAACACGCCGGTCAGGCCCGCTTCAGCACGGCGGATGCGTGGGCAGTTCCGGTGCAGGGCGAACAGCGCGATAAGGCCCAAATTTCCATGAGTGATACCCGCAGGAGCTTGCATCCCCCTATGGTTTGGCGGTTGCCTTGCCGTTTATTCCGCCTCACACAATCACTTACACAACATAGTTGCATGGGTCAGTTTTCTGGCATAGTTCTGAAACATTCGGTACAGAATGGTTGAGCGCATCATGAGGCCAAGAGAATTTGATGAAGGTGCGGTGGTTGACGCTGTCATGCGCACATTCTGGCGCAATGGCTATGCCGCAACCTCGATGAATGATCTGGTGGAAGCAACCGGCCTGTCCCGCAGCACCATATACAATTCCTTTGGCGGCAAAAAAACGCTTTTTGCGCTTGCTCTCAAAGAATACCGGCGGGTGACCACCGGGACTGTCGCGAAGATCTCCCGCTCCGCTGATGTGCGCGGCAGCCTCCGGGCATTGCTGATCTCCATCGTGGACGACGAGTTGAGCGACCACGAAGGCTTTGGCTGCTTTGCTGCCAACAGCAGCCTGGAGATTTCCGGCCGGGATCCGGAACTCAGCGCGCTGGTCGCACAGCATTTCCAGCGGCTGGAGAGCGGATTGCTGCGCCTCCTGAGGCACGGCCAAAAGACCGGCGAAATTTCGCCTGATCAGGACTGCCAAATACTGTCCAGGTATTTTGTTGCTGTAATTCAAGGTATTAGGGTCATCAGCAAAGGGCTTCCGGCAGCCTCCCGCCAGCCCTATCTGCACAGTATCGTCGAAGCCTCCATCGCCACGGTGTAACAGTAATGCGAAGTTCTCCTTTTGGTTGTTGACGGTTATGGAATGAATATTCCATAACCGCCTCCAGATACCGGCCGCCCAAGCGGGTCCCCCCCTCCGCGGCCGCTTGGACCCAGAGAACAGAGGCTCAACATGACAACTGACGCAATTTCGCCGCCGCCCCGCCCCGCCCTGCGCGTGGCCGTTCTGGGAGCCGGGCTGATGGGGGCACCGATGGCCCGCAACATCGCGGCGGCCGGCTGCCAGGTCAGTGTATGGAACCGGACCCCTGACAAAGCGTCTTCTTTGGCGGCACCGAATATCACTCCGGCTGCGGATCCGGCCGGGGCAGCCCTCCACGCCGATGTCATTGTGACCATGCTGAAAGACGCCAGTGCCATCGCAGAAGTCATGTCGGCGCTGCCCGACGCGGACAGCGTGCCCGCGGCACCCGTCTGCTGGCTGCAAATGAGCACGGTCGGGCCCGCCGACATGCCCGGTCTGGAGACGCTGGCGGCCCGCAAGGGGCTCACCTTGATCGACGCGCCCGTGCTTGGCACCCGCCAACCCGCAGAGGCGGGCCAGCTTCTGGTGCTGGCGGCCGGTCCGGACAGCACCAAGGAAGCCGTCCAGCCGGTGCTGGATGCGGTCGGCAAAGCCACCCGCTGGCTGGACACCGCCCCCGGTATGGCGACGCGGCTGAAACTGGCGTTGAACAGCTGGGTTTTCGCTCTGACCCATGGAGCGGCAGAGAGCCTGGCGCTGGCCCGCGGCCTGGGGCTGGCCCCGGAACTGGTGGCGGACACTCTGCGCGGCGGGCCGCTGGATACGCCCTTCTTTCAGATCAAAGCCCAGGCCATGGCATCGGGAAATTTCACTCCCGCTTTCACCATCGACAATGCGGTCAAGGACAGTGCCCTGATCGTCGGCGCGGCGCAGGAGGCCGGTGTGAGGGCGGACTTGGCCGAGGCCGGCCTGACCCGCTACCGGCGGGTGCAGGCCCAAGGCCATGGCGGCGCAGATATGGCCGCCACCTATCTTGCCTCGCAGTAGAACCGCACCCCAGACCATCAATCTAAACCATTTTATTTACAGGAAAAATTCATGAGTAACTTTCTGGGAAAACGGCTGCGCGTCGGTGTTGCCATTCCATCGACCAACACGTCCGCTCAGCCGGAGATGGAGGCCATGCGCCCCGTTGGCGTCACAAACCACATCGGCAGGATGATCATCGACGATGACTCTCTGACCCATGAGGCGGGCTTCAACCGGGTCATTGAAAACATCCGCAGCTCCACACCGGACGCCATCCGCAGCCTGCGCCATTGCGGTGTTGGGGCGGTCATTGCCGCGGTGTCGCCAGATGGCTATTGGGAAGGCCACGCTGCGCATGAGGCTCTGCATGGCCGGCTTGCGGAAGCAGCAGGGGGCGCAAAGATCATTATGAGCGCTGATGCCATCCTGGCCGCGCTGAAGGCGCTTGGCGGCATCCGGCGGATCGGCCTCATTTCGCCCTATCTGGAACTGGGCGATGAGCCGGTTTCGCGGTTCTTCACCGACAGCGGGATAGACGTTGCAGCCACGCATGGTCTTGGCGGGCGGACGCCGTCAAACATCTCCGACGTTACCCTGGAAAACCTGCGTGATGCGGTGCTGGACGTTGACGGGCCGAATGTGGACGCCATTGTCCAAGTGGGCACCAATGTTCCCATGGCTGATTTTGCCGCCGCCGCTGAAACCTGGATCGGAAAGCCGGTGCTGTCGAACAATGCCGTTCTTTACTGGCACGCCTTGCGCAGCTGCGGAGTGACCGACCCGATCCCCGGCCGCGGCCTTCTCTACGAAAACCACTGACCCACCCCGCAGCGGGCATGCCCGCTGCATAGCGACATGCTCACCGCCTGCGTTTTCGGCGATGAGCGGCAGCCAGTTTTGTAACGACCATTCCATTACCTGACAGGACATATTATGAGCACCCCTGACTCGCTCCTCTCCAAACCCGTTGCCGCCCGCCCGCAGCAGACAGATATCACCCGTGCGTTGCTGCGCACCGCGTCGGAACGCACCTCGCTGGTTGATATGCTGATGCTGCAGGTGCGCTGCCGCAGCGAAGAAATTGCGGTCTGCGACGATGCCAGCGCGCTGCGCTACAGCGATCTGGCCGAATACGCCGCCCGCCTGGCCGCCCGCCTGAAACGCGCAGGCGTCGGCGCCGGAAGCAGGGTAGGTCTTTTTGCGGACTCCTCCGCCGACATGATGGCCGGGCTCTGGGGAATTCTGTTCTCGGGCGGCGCCTACTTGCCGCTGGGCACTGATTACCCGGTGGACCGGCTCACCTACATGATCCGCGACGCTGGCGTCGATGTGATCGTCACCCAGGACAAGCTGCGCGGCCGCCTGGCCGAAATGATCCTGCCAGGGGTCACCGTGATCACTCTGGATGCCCTGGATGCGGTCCCCAGCGGAGAAGACAGCGACTGCCTGTGCGGCCCCGCGATGCTGGAAGACGATCTGGCCTATATGATCTACACCTCCGGCACCACCGGCGCCCCCAAGGGCGTCGGCATTTCCCACGCTGCGATTCTGAACCAGCTGACCTGGCTGCAGACCGAACAGAAGCTGCGGGTGGGTGAGGTCATCCTGCAAAAAACCCCGGTCAGCTTTGACGCTGCGCAATGGGAGCTGCTGGCAGTCTGCTGCGGCGTTCGCGTGGTGATGGGCCGCCCCGGCGTGTACCGTGACCCGGAAGCTCTGATCGAGCAGGTCAAACAGCACGGGGTCACCATGCTGCAAGGGGTGCCGACCTTGCTGCAGGCGCTGGTTGACCTGCCGGCTTTCGAAAACTGCACCACCCTCACCAGCCTGTTCAGCGGCGGCGAGGCCTTGACCCGAAAACTCGCCACCCGGATTTTTGAAGCCCGCCCCGGTTGCCGGCTGGTAAACCTCTACGGCCCGACCGAGTGCACGATCAATGCCACCGCCCAGACCGTGGATCCGGCAGGGCTGGAAACCGGCCCGGAGATGATCCCGATCGGCCAGCCGGCCGCTAACACCAGCTGTTGGGTACTGGATGAAAACCTGCAGCCGGTTGCCGACGGCGTATCGGGCGAGCTGTATATTGGCGGCCGCCAGCTGGCCAATGGCTACCACAACCGTGACGAACTGACGGCCGAGCGCTTCATCACCTGGATCAGCCCGGCTGGCGGCATGCCGCTGCGGCTTTACAAAACCGGCGACCTGGTGCGCCGCAATCCGGATGGCGGGCTGCAGTTCCAGGGCCGCGCCGACAACCAGGTCAAATTCCGCGGCTACCGGATTGAACTGGATGAAATCCGCCTGGCCATCGAGAACCACGACTGGGTCAAGGCAGCGGGCGTGTTCATCAAGCCCCATGCCCGCACCGGCCAGCCGGTGCTTGCTGCAGGCATTGAACTGAACCCGCGCGAAGCACCGCTGATGGATCAGGGCAATGCCGGCGCCCACCACCACAGCAAGAAAAGCCGCCTGCAGGTGCGGGCCCAGCTGTCTGGCGCCGGTTTGCGCAGTGCGGCCGAAACCGAAGGGCGCAAAACCTATGCGCTGGCAGGCAAAGAAGCGGATGCTGCTCAGCGGCAGCTGGCTTTTGCCCGCAAGACCTACCGTTTCTACGAAGGCGGAGAGGTCTCGGCCGAGGATGTCCTTTCGGTGCTGGCGCAACAGGAGCAGCCCGCCTCCGGCACCGGGGGGCTTGAGCGGCTCAGCGCGCAGGATCTGGGATATCTGCTCCGCTGGCTTGGCCAGTTCACCAGCGCGGAACGGCTGCTGCCGAAACACGCCTATGCCTCTCCCGGCGCGCTCAATGCAACGCAAGTCTATGTGGAGCTGGCCAATGTGGCAGGGTTTGAACCCGGCTACTACTACTATCACCCGGCCCGGCACGAACTGGTTCTGACCGCGCCGCGCCCGGCTTCGGCCGCTCCCGTGATGCAGCTGCATTTCGTGGGCAAGTTCCCGGCCATCGAACCGGTCTACAAAAACAACATCCGTGAAGTGCTGGAGTTTGAGACCGGCCATATCCTGGGCCTGATGGATCATATCCTGCCGGCCCATGGCCTGGGTATCGGGGCCGGCACGGATGCTCCGGATGCGCTGCCCCATCTGCACTGCGGCCCGGGCCACGTCTATATCGCCGGCTATGCGGTCACTGCACATGCAGACCGGCAGACCGGAATGCCGGTGGATTTCTACGTCCAGGCCCATGGCAGCAAAGTCTCCGGGCTGGCGCCGGGCCATTATGCCTATCGTGATGGCGGGCTGCAGCCGTTCTCGCGCCACATCATGGAGCAGCGCCATGTGATCGCGATCAACCAGCGCGTCTACCAGCGCGCCAGCGGCATGATCTCGATGGTCAGCCGGGACGCAGAGCGCTGGCACGCCTATATCGACCTGGGCCGCAGCCTGCAGCGGGTGCAGCAGAACAGCTGCCGGATCGGCACCATGTCCTCTGGCTACAGTTCCAAGTCCGGCAACGACCTCGTCGCGGCCACCCGTCTCAAGGAGATCCTGAACGAGCACGGGCTTGCCTCCGGTGCCTGCTACAGCGCGGTCTTCGGCAAAGTCAGCGCCGAGCAGATGGCGCATGAAGGCATGCATGAGGACAGCGTGCACATGGAAGGCCCGGCTGAACTGATCCGCCGCGACCTGCAGTCACTGCTGCCCGACTACATGGTGCCCAGCAAACTGGCGCTGGTGCCGTCGATGCCCTACAGCGCGTCGGGCAAGGTGGATGTGAATACCCTCAAGGCGTTCCCCGAGTTCGACGATGCCGCTGCCGAGCGTGAGATCATCAAACCCCGCAACGATACGGAAACCACTCTGGCAGCGATCTGGTGCGCGCAAATCGGGCTTGAGGACGTCTCGGTACAGGATGATTTCTTTGAAATCGGCGGCGACTCTCTGAAGGCCGTCAAACTGGTGCAGGGCATCAACCGCGCCTTTGATACCAGCCTGCCGGTGCAGGTGCTGTTCGAGGACACCACCATCGAAGCGCTGGCCCGCCGCCTGACGGACGGCGGCGCGGGCTCCGGCCTGTCGCGCGCAGTGCCGCTGAAGAAGGGCGCCGGCAGACCGGTGTTCTGCTGGCCCGGGCTTGGCGGGTATCCGATGAACCTGCGCCACCTCGCGCGGGCGCTCGATACGCCCCGTCCCGTCATCGGCGTGCAGGCCTCCGGCGTGAACCCCGGCGAGCAGGTCTGCGGCTCGATCCAGGACATGGCAGCGCGCGATGCCGAGCTGATCCGGGAGGCGCAGCCGGAAGGCCCCTACACGCTTTGGGGATACTCCTTCGGCGCACGGGTGGCCTATGAGACCGCCTATCAGCTGGAGCAGGCAGGCTGCGAGGTGGCCGAGCTGACCCTGATCGCGCCAGGCTCCCCTGAGCTGCCCGGCGGCGATCCGGTGCGCGCGGAGGAGGCTGTGCTGTTCCGCGATGCGTCCTTCCTGACCATCCTCTATTCGGTGTTTTCCCAGACCATTGCACCGGAGCGGGTGGCCCCGGTGATTGAGACGGTCTCGGATCTGGACGGCTTCGTGGCCTATATCGCCGCCGAGAAGCCGGATCTCGACCCGGGCATGATCACGCGCATCACCCGGCTGGTGGCACAGACCTATGCGCCCGAATACGGGCTGCAGATCGAGCAGCGCCAGGTGGCCGCGCCGGTGCGCCTGTTCAAGGCGGCGGGCGACAACCTCTCCTTCCTGGAGGAAGCCACCCGCACGCTCGCCGTGCCGGCACCGGTCCACGCGCTGGCTGCCGACCACTACGAACTGCTCAAACCCGGCGGCGTGTCCGAGCTGGCCGCCGCCATCCGCCGCCACGTTCCGGCATGGCAGCCGGCCCGGCCTGAAACCCGCAACCTGCAAGAGGCCTGATCCCATGCCCCACGTCATCATAAAGCATTTTGCCGCCACCCTGACGGCGGAACAGCAGGCAACCCTCTGCGAAGCCATCACCCAGTCGGTCACTCAGACCTTTGGCTGCTCGCCGCACGCGGTATCCATCGCATTGCGTCCCGTGGCGCCCGAGGACTGGCACAGCAGCGTCTTTGTTCCAGACATCCAAACCCATCCGCAAGAATTGATCAAATCACCGGATTATTCGGCGGCTTAACCCCCGCGCACCTCCTCTTGAAAGGGCATTCCATGACCACACGCATAGCCAAAGCGTCACCAGCGTTACTGCTGTTCGCAATATTCCTGATCTCCCTGAACCTGCGTCCTGCAGTTGCTGCCATCGGCCCGCTGGTGTCGCAAATCCTGGGCGATACCGGTGTCAACTCCACTATCATCGGCTTCCTGACCATGATCCCGGTGTTTCTGATGGGCATTGGCGCCATCTACGTGCGCCAGCTGCGCGCGGCATTGGGGGAGCGCGGCGGCATCACGCTGGGCGCGCTGATCATCGCCCTCGCCTGCGCTGCCCGCCTGTGGCTGCCGACGGGTGCCGGCCTTCTTGTCACCGCCGCCGGGGCCGGGATCGGCATTGCCATTGTGCAATCGCTGATGCCGGGCTTCGCCAAGCGCAACTTCGGCGCGGCAACCGGCCGGGTGATCGGCCTCTACTCCACCGGGATCGTGGCCGGCGCCTCCATCGCGGCGGGCACAGCTGCAGGGCTTGCCTCTTCGCTGGACTGGGAAGGCACGCTGGCGGCCTGGAGCCTGCCTGCGGTCCTTGCAGTGCTGATCTGGGTCATCGCCGCGCGCAACGCCGACAGCGAGCGCACCGCGCCTGCCCCGGCGGCGGGCACCACGCCGCCGCAGTTCTGGCGCAATGCGCGCTGCTGGTCGCTGATGCTGTTTTTCGGCGTCGGCACCGGGGCGTTCATGCTCGTCATGGCCTGGATTCCGCCGTTCTATCTGGAGCAGGGTCTTGATCAAGGCGCTGCGGGCCTGCTGCTGTCCGCATTGACGGTGATCGAAGCCGTCACCGCCCTGGGCGTTGCAGCCTTCATCCACCACTTCCCGGACCGCCGCGGCCCGCTGGTCTTTGCACTGATCATGACAGCCCTGGGGTTTGGCGTGCTCTACACCGCTCCGATTGACATGTCGTTCCTGGCAATGGCGCTGCTGGGTGTCGGCATCGGCATCCTGTTCCCGCTGTCGATCATCGTGGCCATCGACCACGTTGATGATCCCACCACCGCAGGCAACTTCACCTCTTTCGTGCAGGGCGGCGGCTATATCCTGGCAAGCTTTGTGCCCTTGTTTGCCGGCGCCGTCCGGGATGCGATGTCGGACCTCAGCAACGTCTGGCTGGGGATGGCGGCAGGCTCGCTTCTGATGATCTTCCTTGCTGTTCGCTACTCTCCTGAAAGCTACAAGCGCTTCTCCACCATGCTGCGCAGCGTTTCCCTGGACCGCGGACTGCGCCCGGCCAGCTGACACCCGTTCCTCCCCAAGCAGGCTCTGTCCTGCCGCGCTATCCCTGTTGAAAGACGGGGATAGCATCCGTTTTGCCAATGCTGAGGCAAAGCCGTCCGGCGCCGCAAGGCCCGCTGATGGAAACATCAGGGGCAAGCTCTCCCCCCTTTCTTCTGAAGCTGGCCTCCGGCGGCGGAAGGGGGCGCAGCCGTCCGTTTAGGCACCCGAAACACGGCACAGAAAAAAGACCCGGCCTTCCCAGCCGGGTCCAGTTCGTGACGCAGAACGCCACATCAGGAAGACTTCCAGGTGTTTTCGTCAGCCCGTGCTGCGCGGGCTGTTTCGAATGTTCGTCTTGTTCACCCTGTTCTGGACTGCCCAAAGCAGCCCAGCGGCAGCGGACAAAAGCACCGGGTACAACAGCGCTGCGTCCTGCTGTGCCAGCAGCACAGCGACAGACCCCACCGCGACTAACGCCACCAGTTTTTCAAACAGGCTTGACGTCAGCGTCATCAGGCTTCCAGCCGCGACCGCGAAGAGGATGATGAAATTCTGACCGGCCAAGGACAGCATGTCTTCAATCGCCAGGATGTTGAAAAGATCCAGGCTGAGCACGGCCAGCAGAACCGCCACGACCAGAAACACGGCCTTCAGCGGGCGCCCGGTTTCGTCTGCGGAAAGATCCAGCGGGACGACGTTTTCCCGGGAAAGCGACAACAGCATCCGCGAAACGGCCCAGATCGCCCCCATCAGGTTTGCCACGATGATGACAACGGCCAGAACCGACATCAAAATGCCGCCCCAGACGCCAAGGTGATGCTGCATGATAGACGAGAACGCAGCCTCGTAATTGCTCTCGATCGGTGTGAAATGAACGATCACGGCCATGCTGAAGTAGAGCACCATAGCGGCCAGGAACGACAGGCCCATCGCCAGCGGAAAGTCTCTCTTGGGGTTTCTGAACTCCTCGGACGTTCCTGCGGAGACTTCCCAGCCCGTGAAGGCAAAGAAGATCATCATGAACGGGACGCTCAGCTGGGAAAATCCGATGGTTGGACCACTCAAGGCGCGGGCTTCACGCATTTCAGCTGTAATACCGGACAGGCCAACCGCGACAATCAGCAGGAGCGAGAACAGGATTGCCGAGGCAACCATGGCCGAAATCCTTGACGCCGCCTCCGGTGAAGCAAGTTGCGTTCCGGTCGCGATCAGCAGCAGGGCGATTGCCAGAATTGCAGGATCCGCCGGAACCAGAACGGACAGATAATGGCCGCCGGTGAGTGCGATAGCGGGCAGGCCGAAGGAAACCGCGCCAAGGAAGATGAAGGAGCTGGCGATATAGGCATATCTGCCAAACGCCTTCTGCGCGAAGGAGGACACACCTCCCGCATCGGGAAATCTTGCCCCCATGATGATGAAGACAGACAGAAGCGGCAGAGCCACAAGGGCGCACAAGGCCCAAACCCAGATCGCGTTCTCTGCGGCCTGCTGGTAGGCAAGCCCCGGCAAACTCAGAAGCCCTGCGCCGATGACGATGTTGAGCATCAGGCCCGCCCCTTTCAGCGGGCCCAGCGTCTTTTTGAGATCCGTCATCTTGCGAAATCCACATTGGCAAAGGAAATCAGGTACTGCACATCCCCGAAACTTGCTTTCGAACCGTGCCTGACCCCTTTCGGAAGCTCGATCACATCCCCGGATTTGCAGACGGCTTCGCCGCCTTCCCAGTAAAACAAGAGCTGCCCGTTCAGCACGACAATGGTCTCGTCGGTATCGTGCTGGTGCCAGGAATGCTCCTTGCCGGACTGGTCGTTCTGAACTTCGACGCAGCCCTGTTCCGGCATGCAGCGTTCAACAAGCCCTCTGAAGTCCGACAGATCAGCAGCGGCTGAATGAACGACGACGGATTTTCCAGGTGATGAAATCATGCCACCTTCTCCTCTTCATTTTGGTTTTTCTTGGTAAAGCTGTGAAACGGGCAGGTGGCCGCACGGTTCTCGTCATCCAGAAAATACTGCGCGAACTCGCGGTTGTCGGGGTCGCCGTACAAGCCCAGATCCTGCGACGGATTGATCAGGTCGTATTGCAGAATGCGGGAACGGATTTTGGAGGTGGCTTTCTCGGCGGTCTCCCGTGTGTCCAGAATCCCGTTGAACACCCACCGCGGCTGGAACGTCAGCATGAAGCTCGAAAAGCGCCGCGACTGCCGGTTGACATGCGCGGGCGTGTTGCAGACCACAAAGATCTGTTCGCCGCCGAAACACCACTCCCATCCCGCGCTGTCGATCTGCGCCGGGATGGTCTCGGGCCACTCTGTGTCATCGGTCTGGTGGATACCATCCAGGGTTGACCAGAAGCGCGCGCGGTAGTGCTCAAGGCTCTGGATCGGACCCGGACGCGACAGCACGAGCAGGGAGGTGTTTTTCCCGAACGATTTGGCGTCTTTCAGATAGCACTTCAGCGCTGCAGACACTTCGCCAGGGTCCATATTTTCAGAAAAGGCAAACCGCAGCTGATCCGCTTCGAAACCGGCGACGCCAAAGGTGCAGGGGAAGAGCCGGGAGCGAGACCTGAAATTGGTCGCCAGCTCGTTAAAAATCTTTTTCTGCCAGGTCGTTGCATCGAATGCGCTGTCAATTTCAACCCGACTGTAGATAATCTTGGTGGTCATAGACTGTCTCTCATATCTTTGCTTGGGCCTCGCGCAGGGCGGATAATCTCTGGTAGTTCGAGGCTTGCCTGTGATATGAACGCCCAGACTGTTCCCAGATAGATGCATATTGGGAAAAGACGTTTCAGTTTGGGCTTAGGCACAGTCAATTGCGCAGAAACTGTATGACCTATGGATGGATTTCAGAGAAAAGTTATTCGCCTTCTGAGCGAAAACAGCCGGGCCTCAGTCTCTGACATTGCCTCAGAGCTCGGCGCGTCGCGCAAGAAGGTCAAAGAGACGATCGACCGCCTGGTCGACAAGAAGATCATCAAACGGTTCACGATTGAGCTTGCGGAGGACGCGGAATTCACCTCGCAACCTTTCAGAGCAGTCTTCAATATCCGCCTGGTCGCGCCAAACTGCAGGCAGCTGTTTGCCGACTTGCAGAAGCACGACGAGATCCTAGGCGCGTGGAGCATCTCATCCTCCGATATCGACATGATGGTGCTTGTGGAGGCCAAGGATGTGGAAGCTGTTGAGAACGTGCGCAACAGTGTTGCGAGGCACCCGCTGGTTCAAACAATGTACACAAATTCGATCCTGACAACGTGGCGCGATCCGCGATCCAATTCGCGGCGCGACGTCGAGGCGGACGTCTGACGAACCCCTCAACGGCCGCTGTCGAGCAGACCGGCAGAAGGTTTTGCGTTGCGGCTGACAGTGGCAGTACAATTTCCGGCCATAGGGCGGCGCAATACCCAGTCATTTCAGGTGCGGCCGGCGCCTTGGCCCATCAGGACCCACCGAAGGGCCATTTCAAGAGCTGTCTTTGCGCTGTTTTGCCCTGCTTTGCGCCAGGCGGCAGGCACGCTTAGCCTCGCCAGGCACGGTCTGCTTGCCACAGGGGGTGCAGGATAGCCCCTGACCTGCCCCCCGCGAAATCCCTCACCATGATGTAGAGTCTGCCCAACCTATGTAGGAGCAGACGAATGCGTAAGAGCCGTTACACCGAGGCGCAAATCATCGGGATGATCAAAGAGCAGGAAGCCGGGATGCCGACGGCGGAGGTGTGCCGCCGGCATGGGCTGAGCCCGGCGACCTTTTACAAGCTGAAGTCCAAGTATGGCGGCATGGAGGTATCGGAGGCGGCGCGGCTGAAAGCGCTGGAAGATGAGAATGCCAAGCTGAAGCGGCTGCTGGCAGACACGATGCTCGACAACGTGGTTTTGAAAGACCTGCTGGGAAAAAGCTGACGACACCGAAAGAGCGGCGAGAGGCAGCGCTCAATGCAATGCGGGATCATGACATCTCGCAGCGCAGGGCCTGCCGGCTTGTCGGTGTCGACCCCAAGACGGTCCGGCGCGAACGCCCGCCGGACCATCCTGAGATCCGCCAGGAGATGAAGGAGATCGCTGGCAAACGCCGCCGGTTCGGCTACCGGCGGATCGGCGTGCTGCTTGAGCGAAAAGGCATGATCATGAACCACAAAAAGCTTTACCGCCTCTACCGGGAGGAGGGTCTTGCAGTGAAACGGCGGCGGGGCCGCAAACGCGCCCGGGGCTCGAGAACGCCGATGCCCGAAGCCACACAGCCCAACCAGCGCTGGTCCCTGGATTTCCTGGCAGACAGCTTCGGCGCGGCGCGGAAGTTTCGCATCCTGGCCGTGAATGACGACTGCTGCCGGGAAAACCTGTGCCTGGCGGCAGACACCAGCATTTCAGGAGAGCGCGTTGCCCGGGAGCTGGACGCGCTCGTCCGGATCTACGG
>MRWF01023126.1_pt1 | contig 26520 bp, 26 predicted proteins | sample 1013331 | NCBI WGS metagenome assembly MRWF01 (sample SAMN06117577, study PRJNA244670) | biofilm metagenome | biome: Water; feature: Cathode Biofilm; material: Biofilm; isolation source: microbial consortium enriched at the cathode of a solar microbial fuel cell | place: USA: District of Columbia ... | reverse complement strand
CGGTGAAGTTTCTTGCCCTGTTCAAAACGGATAAACGGGCTCACCCGACTTGAGGGCTTCACCTCTTCCAGCTGGATCTTGTCGATCTGGCGGGCACGGGAGGTAGCCTGCTTGGCCTTGGAGGCGTTGGCCGAAAAGCGGCTGACAAACTGCTGCAGTTCGGCAATCTGCGCCTTTTTCTTGGCGTTGTCCGACAGCATACGCTCGCGAGCCTGGGTGGCGGCGGTCATGTATTCGTCGTAGTTGCCCGGGAACAGGCGCAGTTCGCCATAGTCCAGATCCGCCATGTGGGTGCACACGCTGTTCAGGAAGTGGCGGTCGTGGGAAATGATAATCATGGTGCTGTTGCGGGCCACCAGTATGTTTTCCAGCCAGCGGATGGTGTTGATGTCCAGGTGGTTGGTGGGCTCGTCCAACAGCAACACATCAGGATCGGAGAACAGCGCCTGGGCCAGCAACACCCGCAGCTTCCAGCCCGGTGCCAGCGCGCTCATTGGGCCGTTGTGTTGCTCCAGCGGAATATCCAGGCCAAGCAACAGCTCGCCGGCGCGGGCATCGGCGGTATAGCCGTCCATTTCAGCGAACTGGACTTCCAGGTCCGCGACCGCCATCCCGTCTTCTTCGCTCATCTCGGGCAGGGAATAGATCCGATCACGCTCTTTCTTGACGTTCCAGAGTTCCTCATGGCCCATGATCACGGTATCGATCACCGAGCAATCCTCATAGGCAAACTGGTCCTGGCGCAGTTTACCCAGACGGACATTGGGCTCCAGCATGACCTGGCCGGCGGAGGGCTCGAGATCGCCACCCAGGATTTTCATCAGTGTGGACTTGCCACAGCCATTGGCCCCGATCAGGCCATAGCGATTACCGTTACCAAATTTGGCGGAGACGTTTTCAAACAGGGGTTTAGCCCCGAATTGCATGGTGATATTGGCGGTGGAGATCAAGAAACAAACCTGTCGATGTGGGGCCGGGCATGCGCCGGCGAAAAGAAAGCCGGCATTGTACAGGTTTGCCCGGTGGACTGTGAGGCCGCAGAAACACGGATAAAAAGGGCTTGCCTCTGACGAGCTCTGCGGGCAGCATTCCGGTTCTGATGTATACATTCATCCGACACAAGGACATTGATCATGGCACAGGCTACAGCGCGCCACATTCTGGTAGACAGCGAAGCGAAATGCGAAGAACTGAAAAAGGCGATTGAAGGCGGACAGGACTTTGCCGAAGTGGCAAAGCAGCACTCCTCCTGCCCCTCCGGTCGCAACGGCGGAGATCTTGGCTCCTTTGGCCCGGGCCAGATGGTTCCCGAGTTCGACAAGGCGGTTTTCAACGGTGAACTGAACACCGTTATCGGTCCGGTCAAGACCCAGTTTGGTTATCACCTGCTGGAAGTGACCAGCCGCAGCTGATGATTCCTGGTTCCATACCGGGACTGCAAACCACCGGCCGGCGGCTACCGCTGCTGGCCGGTGCCGCTTCTCTGCTCATCGCGCCTTTCCTGTTTGTCGGCGGGCCTGACTGGGCCTCGGGGCCACTCCTCAAATCGGCCTGGAACCTTGGCCACATCCTTCTGTTTGCACTACTCACTCTGGCGGTCAGACCCTGGCAGTGGCTAAGTGGCTGGCGTCTCTGGCTCGCTGTTACCGTCGTCTTGCTGGTGCTCGGAATTGGTATCGAGTTGATCCAGGGCGGACACAATCGCGACATGGATGGGCGGGACCTCCTGCGCAACCTGATTGGCAGTTGGCTGGTTATCGCATGGCGCCCCTTGTTTACATCAGAGCGGCGAAACTCTCTCGGCGAGGGCCTGGTGGCCGCATCCGTTGCGCTGCTACTGTGTTTTGAGCTGGGAGCTACCGGCATGGTGGCTGCCCGGCAATGGCAGGTACACGAACAACTTCCTCTGCTATACGATTTCACCCACCAGGATCCCGGCGCATTCTGGACCGGCAGGCTCACGGTCTCTGCCGACCACTCGCTGAATAATGCGCAGAGCCTGAAACTTGATCTGGGCACTGAAACCTACTCGGGGGTCTCACTCAACAATCTCCCGGCCGATTGGCGTGATTACGAGACACTGAGCATTACCCTGTTCAATCCCTCAACCGCTCCCCTGACGCTGACGCTTCGAATCAATGACGTAGCCCATGACCGCAGCGATCATGCCTACAACGACCGCTACAACACCCGCCTGACCCTGGGTCCTGGTGCCAATACCTTCACCCGGAAACTGGCCGACATCAAGAACGCTCCCGATGGCCGGTCCATGGATATGTCCCAAGTCAGAAGAATAGGGCTTTTTGCGGTTCGCCTGCCCGAGCCACGCACTGTTTATCTGTTGGATCTGAGACTGGACTAACCGAGCGTCCAGGGATTATCGGTTATCGGTTCGGCGCCAGCGTCGGTAACCAGAATCGTCTCACTACACCCAATGCCCCATTGCCCGGGAATACGCAAACAGATGGGCAGGTGGAAAACCATGCCCGGTCGAAATTCCACATTGCCACCCCTGGCGATGAAGCCCGAGCCCTCCACCCAGGATGGCGGGAACTGCGCGCCCACCGTGTAGCCAAATACCCCGGAGAAAAACACCTTTCCGGCCAATGGCTGAAGCGCCTTCTCGGCGTTCTGGGCGGCCTCGTCGAAAGTGACTCCCGGGCGGATCGACGTCAGCAGGGTATCCACAATCCGACGGCAGCTGTCATGGACCCGACGCATTTCAGCCGATGGCTCGCCACCAGCAACAACGGTCTGCATCATGGGTGCGGTGTAGCGGTTCCAGGCCGAGCCGAATTCCAGAAAAACAGGGTCGCCTTTTTGCACCACCATACGTTTGTGATTGCAGTGGATCACGCTGCTGCGACGGCCGGTAACAACAATTGGCTGCATGCTCATGAATTCACTGCCGGCCGCCAGCAGCGCCCTGGCGCCTTCGGCGGCAATGTCATTATCAGTGACGCCCGGCTGGACCGCGGCCACGGCCGCCCTGAAACCTTCGGCTGTTATCCGGGCGCTTTCACGCAGGCACCGGATTTCGGCATCGGACTTGACGATCCGGATCTGCTTCAACAGACCGCCGTTGTTCATAAATCTTACTCCGGGCATCCGAGCTTGCAGGCCTTCCAGCACGCCCTGGCGCAGAGAGCCATGCCAGGCATCAATACCCACGGTCTCCACGCCGTCGTTCAGGGCCTGAACCAGTGGTTCCAATACCTCGCCGATGCCTTCCCACCGGTATCCGCTGACCCGGGCGACCCGGGTTGTCATCATCGCAGGCCCCATCTCGATGGACGGCACCTGCAAAAGCAGGTCCTCCTGGGTAACCACCAGGGCCACGTGAACGGATACTTCAAAAGTGCTATAGCCGGTCAGGTAAAAAATATCCGAAGGATCGGTCAACAGCAGGGCGCCAAAATCCTCCCGGGCCATCCCATCCCGGACACGAGCAAGTCGCTCGTCGAACTCCTGCTCCGGAAACGGACACTCCAGCCCCCTCAGTTGTGAGGACAAGGCTTCCTGATAGGCATTGAAATCCATAACGACACTCCTCACTCGCATATACTAGGGAGATTGGACCCTATTCTGGCTTTGCACAAATCGCACTCACCAAATAATTCAACAATCGGGAGAGCCTATGGACCGCGAGCAACAGGGTAACGGTGCCGTCCAGGTCAGTGTTGAATTGGGAGCGCTGACCAGCGTTGCCAACGACCCGCAAGTGGCAGTCCGTGTCGGCCCCGTGGTTGCCTCCCTGGTGAACGGTGTGTGTGGCGACCCGTTGTTGCAGCTCCGGCTTCTGCACCAATCCCGCAGCCTGCTGTTTGATCTGGGAGATACCGGTCGGATGCCGCTAAGGTCCGCGCATCAGGTGACCGACATTTTCATCACCCATTGCCACGCCGATCACATTGGCGGTTTCATGTGGTTCCTGCGCAGCCGGATCGGCTACTTTCCGCCCTGCCGGCTGTTCGGCCCGCCCGGCCTGATGCGGCACATTGCCGGAATGATCAGTGGCATCCTGTGGGATCGTGTGGAAGACCGTGGCCCCAGATTCGTGGTGCACGAATGCCATGGCGACCACCTGAAACGCTGGGAAATCACCGCTGGCGACACCGCTCCCACGCCTCTGGAAGACCAGGCCACACCAGACGGGGTTTTGCTCCGGGAACCGGACTTCCAGATTCGTGCAGCCATGCTAGACCACGGCACGCCTGTTCTCGCTTTCGCCTGGGAACCCTTTGGCAAGCTTCAGGTTCGCAACGACCAGTTGCAGGCTGAGGGCCTGAAACCCGGCGCCTGGCTGCACGATTTGAAAATGGCTGTGCTGCGCCAGCGGCCGGACGAACTGATCTCGCCGGACACAGGGCGCACGCTGCGCGCCGAAGACCTGGCCAGGAAGCTGCTGATTCAGGCGCCGGGGGAAAAGGTGGTCTACGGAACGGATTTCGCCGATACGCCCGAGAACATCCGCAAAATGACGGAACTGGCGGAAGGTGCCCACACGCTGTTCTGCGAGGCCTCATTCATGGCCGCAGATGAAGCGCAGGCCCGGCACACCCACCACCTGACCACAAGGGCCTGCGCGCGCATCGCTGAAGCGGGACAGGTCCGGCAGCTGATTGCCTTCCACTTCTCACATCGCTATGACCGGAGGCGGGACGAAGTGTACCGGGAACTGAAGGGATTCACTGACCGCCTGGTGATTCCGGACTGACAAACCGCGACATCTGCTTGCCTATGCTTTCCACCGGCTCGGTAATCGCCTGCTGGATGCTGTTGGTTACAACTTTCGAGAAAGCCGAGCCGGCAGAGCTCTCCAGGAACTCCAGGTAGAGATCCATCTCCTGGCCACCGATGTTCTGGTAGGTATACAGATAGCTGTCGTAAACCTGCTGACCCACCACGCCCCTGAGCATGCTGCGCTGGCTTTCAATGCGTTGGCGCAGCTGCTCGTAATTGGCCGAATCACTGCTGAACGCCGCCATTGCCGTTGCCAGGCCGAGCTGCACTGCGATCGTTGTATCCACCGCGCTTTCTGTGGCCCGCGCAGCCCGATCAAACCGATCGAACATTTCCGCTTTGCGCGTGCCCTTGTACCGGCTGTTCAATTCCATGGCACTGGACTGGATTTTCGGCCAGGCCGAGGGTTCCGAAGCTGCAATCTCGGCCGAAGAAATCTTTCTGGCCACAGGGGTTTCGTACCAGTCATGAACTGCCTGGAGCTGCGAATCCGTGAGTTTGGCTTGCAGATCTTTAATGATCTGCTGCTCGATATCCACGGAATTGAAACCGCTGCTCACGATGTTCCCGATGGTATTGGCCATCATTGGAGGAAGCTGACCATTCTGTTTGAGTCCTTCCCGGATTCCCTGGCTCATCATGGCCGGGTAACGGGCCACGATATCGTCAACAGGCGATACTTCCAGCACCTGGCGGGCATCCGGCGCTGCCTGGGCATTACCATTAACAAGAAGTGCTGTGATTAAAAGAGGTTTAATTATGGGAAATCGCGTCATTTACCTATCATCCCGAGTGAATCATTGATTCCCTTATGCCATGGGTTCGAGGCAGGCAGCAAGCAATCCCGCGGCCCTGGAGATGACGGTTTGGTAGGAATGCGAAAGAAACGTACCCGCAAGACCAAAAGTCGGCAACTGGCTCTGGAAACCTGGAAAAGCCGGGCAAGATGGTATGGGCTTCCAATGCTGGGGCTGCTGATGGGTCTCTGGGCAACGCTCCGCTTCAGCCTGTTGGCACCGGATCCTCCGGCAAACCCGGAGAACATCTGTGAAATCTTCCGGGAACACCCGGTGTGGTATGACTACGCCAACGACTCCAGGCAACGCTGGGGCACACCCATCGCCACCCAGTTAGCGTTTGTCTATTACGAGTCGTCATTCCGCAGCCATGCGCGTCCACCACGCACACTGCTCTGGGGCTTTATTCCCTGGACCAGGCCCACAACCGCATACGGTTATGCCCAGGCCCTCGACCCGGCGTGGCGGGAATACCTGCAGGCCAATGGCGAAGGCTGGTTCACCGTTCGCACCGACATGGAACACGCGCTGGATTTCGTGGGCTGGTACAACCAGCTAAGCCACCGGCAGCTTGGCATTCCCTTCTCGGCGCCCAGAAAGCTGTACCTTGCCTACCACGAAGGCCGGGGCGGATATGCCCGCAGAAGCTTCGAAGAGAAACCGGACGTGATGGATCTGGCCGCCCGGGTACAGACCCGGGCTTTCCGATACGACAATCAGCTGAAAACCTGCGAGCAGGAATTCCAGTGCTGGCGCTGGTACCAGTTCTGGCCGTTCTGCGGCTGACGCTCGTCAGAAAGCGGAAGAAATCTCCATCTGGGACTCCAGTGACTGCAGGCGCTCCACCAGATACTCCATAACGATACGGACCCGGGCCATTTGCTGGGTATCCTGGTTGACGTGCAGCCAGAGATCCACGCTCTCACCCTCCAGCGGGTCCGACAGGCGGCGGAGTTCACGAGTGCTCTCCCCCAGGTAGCAGGGCAAAACCGCCAGGCCGGCACCGGCTTTCGCCAGCGCGTGCATGGATTGCAGGCTGTTGCAGCGAATGAAAGAGGTAACGTTCTTCAACTGTTTTCTGTACCACCGGCCCGTCGCCAGATGGCTGAAGGTTTCATCCGGTATGATCCAGAGGCAACCTTCCGGACGGTTTTCCACGTCCATGTCACGATGCCGCCGGCAATAGCGGGCCGACCCGTAAACGGCGGATTCGATGGAGGCGATTCGCTCGCCTTCCAGAGTTGCCTGCGGCTTGTTCTCGGGCCGCAAGGTGAGATCCGCTTCCCGATGGCTGAGGTTCGCCACATCGTTATCAGTAAGCGTCTCCAGCTCGATATCCGGGAACTCCCGAACCAGCTCGGCCAGGATCGGGCTAAGCAGCGCGCTCATCATTGCGTCTTCAGCCGCCAGCCTGACTTTACCCACCGGCGCCGAATCCTGCCCGACCAGTTTGCGCTCGAGATTTTCCATCTCGATGGCCAGCCGATCCGCCTCCCGGAACGCGGTCTCCCCCACGGGGGTGAGCTGTAGTCCATCCCGGCTGCGTTCAAAAAACTGTACACCCATCGACTCTTCCATCTGGTCGAGTCGCCGTAAAACTGTGGTTTGGTGCACACCCAGTAATTCGCCGGCCTTGGCTAGCGTTCCGCCTATTGCCAGCGCCCGTATATATCGAAGATAATCCCAATCCATAGTTACTGCATATTTGCAACGTGAGTACGGATTTTAACGTATTCAAACTGCAAATAAGAACCCTTAGAATCGCTTTTAAATTAAAGGTAGATCCCTAACTAACCTACCTACCAAAATCAATACACTCATTAAAAAGGAGGAAGGCGCTATGACTCAGAACCATATCGCAACCGTAAACCCGCTGCCGTCCAGTATCCTCCACAACAGTGCTGAGGTCAGGCGCCAGTATACCCGTGCTGCGGCAAAGCAGGCGGTACAGTTTTTCAGTCGCAAGATGCGGAGCTTCAACCGGAAAGCAGCAAACGTTGCTCCGGACATGAGCCAGATGCAGGGCGGCCACTAAAACGGCAGCCGAATCTGGCATGAGCGGGGAGATCGCTCAGGCTGAGAACAGAAAGAACATAAGGATTTGAAAACGCCGTTGGCTCCCAGGGAACCAACGGCGTTTTACGTTAGCGGATCAGAATTCCCAAACGACTTTTTTCTTCTGGCTGAACCAGTCGTCCATCTTCTGGTTGTAGAAATCTTCTATCACATTCCGCTTGATCTTCATGGTCGGCGTCAGCATGCCGTTTTCCATAGTCCAGGGCTCCCGAACCACCACGACAAAAGCTACCTTCTCGTGGGACTCGCACTCCGCGTTCACCGCCTCCAGTTCGGCCGCAAGTTCCTGCTCGAGCTCACCGCGATCCATTCCGGTCTCCAGTTCATCCCTGGCCTCTTCCGACAGCAGGACCATCAGGCAAGGCTGCGGCTGGTTGGCACCGGCCACACAGACCCCTTCGGCCTTTGGATGATTAAACCGGTTTTCGATGGGCACCGGTACCACGTATTTGCCTTTGGAGGTTTTGAACAGATCCTTTACCCGGCCTGTGATACGGAGGGTGCCGTCCCGGTCGATCTCGCCCATATCTCCGGTTTTCAGGAAGCCATCCTCGGTGAGGTCCTCCTTGGTTTTCTCCTCATTCTTGTAGTAACCCAGCATCTGGCCCGGGCTTTTCACCTGGACTTCTCCGCCCTCTCCGATGCGGTGCTCGACCCCTGGATTCGCCATACCTACCGAACCGGCGCGAGCCTGGCCTGGTCGGTTGGCGTGGGAATAGCCGAAGTTTTCCGACATCCCGTACACTTCCAGCAGCTCGAGCCCAAGGTTGCGATACCAGTTAACGATGTCCGCTGACAGCGGCGCTGCGCCGGTCAGGGCTGCCCGACAATAATCCAGCCCCAGCTGTTTCAAGACCTTCTTCTTCACAAGGCCGCTGATAATGGGGAGACTGAAGAGCAGCTTCTGCTTTTTGGGCGGCAGTTTGGCGTTTACACCAAGATAGAACTTCATCCACAGGCGCGGGACCGAGAAAAACAGCGTCGGCCTTGCCCGCTGCAGGTCCTCCTGGAAGGTATCCAGGGAATTCGCAAAATAGAGATGAAAGCCATAGTAGAGGGACTGCGTTTCGACAGCTGCCCGCTCAGCCACGTGAGCCAGGGGCAGGTAAGAAAGCATGCGCTCGTCAGAGGAAACCGGGAACAGCTGCTGCAGGCCATCAGCTACTGAAATCATGGTCCGGAAGCTGTGCATGACGCCCTTGGGGCGGCCGGTGCTGCCGGAGGTATAGACAATCGTGGCTAGGTTATCCGGATTCGGCAGCTTGGGCTGCGCAGGCGACTGTTCGGCCACAATCTCCGACCACTTGGGCGTATCGTCCCGTGGCGACAGGGGCAGGGAAATGAGCGGCAAGTCTGCCGGAATGTGGTTCTTGATGTCGTTCCAGCCGTCCGCGGTCCCGTCCAGTTTTCCGAGGAACAGGAGCTTTGCCTCACTGTGCTCGAGAACGTAGGCAGCAGTATCTCCGTTGAGCGTGGGATAAAGTGGCACCGAAACATGGCCTGCCGCCCAGATCGCCAGATCGGCCAGGATCCAGTGCGCGCTGTTTTTTCCGAGGATACTGATATTGCTGGGTTCCGGAAGCTTCAGGCTGTCCAGGTAAGCCGCCATGCGGGATACCTGATCGGCTGCTTCTCTCCAGGTAATATCTTCCACCCGGCCATCCGGGTAAGGCTGAGTAAGGTAAACGTTGTCGGGGGTTTCCTCTGCCCAGTAATACAGGCAATGGAGTGAGGTCTGCTTCCGGGGGTCTACCGCCATAAACGGCTCCTTTTTGTTATTGTCCTTCGTGTTTAGGTCATGCCATTGCGATTCATACTAGCGTCATTTCAGACCTGCTCAATAGCAATTAGTGCCCGCGCCATTGGCAAATTAATCCTCGCCCGAGAACTGTTACTCAAAATTTTTCGTAACATTTGTCAAGTTTGAGCTAGTGTGAAGGGTGTACACCCTCCTTTTCGAGCAAATTGGATGTAGCCATGAGCAAACCAAAACGTTCGTTTTTAATCTTTCCGGCCTGGGGCATCATTCTTCTGGGTTCCGGTGCCTTTTTCTACAGCGCCTATGCGGGCATGCTGGGCACCTGACCCGGGAAAACCGTTTTAACGCCGAAACCGGGTTTCGAGGACAACGGCAGAGTTGGTCCTCTCAACTCCCTCAAGGTTGCCAATGTCATCCAGCACGGCGCTCAGTTCCTCCAGGGACTGGGCTTGCACAATGGCAATAAGGTCGTACTCCCCACTGACGGAAAACAGCTGCGATACCTGGCTGATTTGCTCCAGGGCAGCATTGGTTCTGCCGGTGAGCTTCTGGAACACCTTGATCGACACGTGAGCCTCCACCTGGCTCGCCGAAAACTCACCCCCCAACTGAACCGAGTAACCACGGATGACACCGCTGGCCTCCAGCCGCGCGATACGGTTCTGCACCGTCGACCGTGACACATGCATGGCTTTGGCGAGCTCGGTGACACTGGTCCGGGCATTCTGCCGCAGCAGCATTAGCAGTTTCTGGTCCCGTGAATTGATCATATTGCCAAACCTACTTTACAATTTGCATCCATTGTAGATCATTTCGATCATTCTGCAGCTGCATTATGGCGCTGACGGCTTTCATACTGGGCCCAAAACAATTCCCAGGAAGATCGCCATGATTATTCGACCGATTACCCCCAAAGATCTTGACGCCCTGATGCAGATCGCAGTGGAATCCGGCCCCGGCTTCACCTCGCTGATGCCGGATCGCGATGCCCTGAGCCGCAAGATCGATCATTCGGTTGAGAGCTTCGCACGGACTGTGACCACTCCCGGCGATGAGCATTATCTTTTTGTGCTTGAAGACAGTGCGACCGGCCAGATTATGGGGACCACCGGCATAGAAGCTGCTGCTGGCTTATCCCGCCCGCTCGAGCATTTCCGCCGTAACGCGGTTATCCATCACGAGGAAGATCCCCGGAAACGTCACGTCGAGGAAAGCCTTACCCGATGCCAGCATTACACCGGCTGCACCGAGGTATGCTCGCTGTATCTTCGGCCCGGATTTCGCCGGGCCAATGCGGGCAAGCTCCTGTCACGGGTTCGCTTTCTGTTCATGGCACTGCACCCGGAGCGTTTTGCGGACACCGTTATTGCAGAAATGCGCGGCGTTTCAGACCATGCCGGCCAATCCCCGTTCTGGGACTGGCTCAAACATCACGTAGCAGATCTTGATTTCATGTCTGCCACACAGCTGGCCTGCTGTGGCCAGAGCGGTTTTGTTGAACGCTTTATCCCCGCAACGCCATTGTTTACCCGGCAGATGACCGATGCAGCCCGGGCGGTTATCGGCCAGGTCCATGAAGATACGCGCCCTGCCCGGCACATGCTGGAGCGCGAAGGTTTTCGCCACCGGGGCTTAGTGGATCTTCTGGACGGGGGGCCAACACTGGAGTGCGCCAGATCGGACATCGCCAGCGTGCGCGATACCCTTCTTACCCGCGCAAGGCTACAGAAAGGCAACCGGAGTTCCTGGAATATTGCTGGAAACACCGCTGGATCCGCTATAGTTGCCAATGCTGGCTGTTCAGGCTTCAGGGCTACGGTAACCGAGCAGGTCCTGCCGAACCCCGATGCCAATAGCCTGTCAGTGCCAGAGCAACTGGCGAACGAACTGAACCTTGGCGGATATAGCCAGGCCTGCTATCTGCCACTGAGCCAGTCCAGGGAAGAGTCACAGGGGCGTCAACAGCCCTGCCAAAAACCGGTTACTGAGGAGATTCGCTATGCACACTGATCCGGACACCCTGTTTGCGAGACTCTGGGAGTCGTACCGCCAGGTAACCCCTTCGGCCGATCGCATACATAAAATCCTGGGCGCCGAAGAGGGGCAGGCCATCGTCAACGACCACATTGCGCTTCGCACCTTCAACCTGGACCCTGTTCGGCTGGACGCTCTGGCAGAGCATTTTCTCAGCCTCGGCTATGAAGAAGGTGGCGAATACCACTTCGAGGCCAAAAAGCTTTATGCCCGCCACTATGAGCACCCCTCCCGGGAACTGCCCAAGGTGTTTATTTCCGAGCTGCTTGTAGAGCAATGCTCGCCGGAGCTGCAATCGGTGGTTAAAAGTCTTGTCGGCCAGGTAAAGCCGGAGGCGGTTACTGCCGATGATTTTCTCTATTCGGGTCGCCATTGGGCGGTCGACTACGACACCTACCGCCAGCTGATGAAGGAAAGCGAGTACGCCGCCTGGATGGCCGCCTGGGGCTACCGCGCAAACCATTTCACGGTCAGCATCAACCATCTGGAACAGTTCGGTTCGGTTCCGGAAATCAATCAGTTGCTGAAAGATCATGGCTATACGGTGAATTCATCCGGCGGTGAAGTAAAAGGCTCCCCGGAAGACTTGCTGGAGCAGTCCTCAACCATGGCCGACCGGGTGCCGGTTACCTTTACCGACGAGACGGTAACCATACCCAGTTGTTTCTACGAATTTGCCCTGCGTTATCCGAAACCGGATGGCCGGCTCTACTCGGGCTTCGTAGCGGCATCGGCCGACAAGATCTTCGAGAGCACGAACGCCGGCAGCTGAGTCTGCGTGCAAAGACTCGCGGTCACGACCACCCCTGTTCACCGATCAGGGGAACGAACCGGACTGCGCCGAGGTCCTCGGTCCGGAATTCGTTCTCTGTCAGCCGGGTAATACGTTCCAGCGACTGAACCGAATGCTCCGACCCCACCGGTATGACCAGGTGCCCGCCAACCGCCAGCTGATGCTTCAATGATTCCGGCACCGATGGCGCACCGGCAGCCACGATGATGCCATCGAAAGGCTGGTGCTCGGACCAACCTATTGTGCCATCGCCACAGCGAACCCGGACATTGTCAAAACCCTCGGCGGCCAGCGTTCGGGCTGCGCGATCGGCCAGTTCCCGAACCCGTTCGATGCTGAACACCTCGCTTGCAATACAGCCCAGAACGGCAGCCGCGTAACCCGAACCTGTGCCGATATCCAGAACCCTTTCTCCACCCTCCAGATCCAGTGCTTCCGTCATCAACGCCACGATGTAAGGCTGTGAAATGGTCTGCCCCGCACCGATCGGAAGAGGACCATCATCGTAGGCGCAGTCCTTCATACGTTCTGGAATGAAGCGCTCACGCGGCACCCGACCCATGGCCTCCAGCACCAGCGGCGACCCGATTCCACGGGCTCGAAGCTGATAATCCACCATGGACGCTCTCTGCAACTCGAAGCCATTGTCCTGATTCATGACGCTCTTCCTTCCCCTGGTCTGGCTGCTTACCGGCCGTTACAAAGCAGTAACTTTTTTACAACGGCGCGCTTGAGATTATCTGTCTACTTTTTAGACATCGGTAATGACACATACAACCACCGAATGCCAAAAACAACAAACGGACAACGGGTCCACGAACCGGCCAACCCGTTGCCGAGGAGGAGAAATGTCGACATCCGTAAACCACCTCGACGAACGCACGCGGGACTCCGCAGAGCTGCTCGAAGAGATCATGCCCTCTGCCATTACCCTGGCCATGATGCTTCGTCACCGTAAAATGGCGGCCTGGCTACGCACCGAATTTGATGGATATCAGGATGTTGCTGCCGCACCGCCTTATCGTAGGCAGCTACACGGGCACATTGTTGCCAAATCCCCCCAGTATGGCTGGATCCCCGCTCCAGTAGATGATCAGCAAAAAGAGGAGTTCGGCTACATGGATCTGCTCGAGGGCGTGAAAGCTCTTGAGAAAACCTGTGTGAGTTGCAAAAAGGGCAACGGCAACCGGGTTTTGCTGGAAAAAGACGAGATGGCCGTGTTGCAGAAGCAGATCAACCTGACCGCCGAGCTGGCCATCAACCTGAGTCGCGACGTTTATTGCCGGCTCCTCAGGACCGTTCGGGCTGCAATCTACCTCTGGACCCAGGAACTGATGGCCGAGGGCATTGCCGGGGAGCACAACCACTACAGTCCGGACGAGCGCGCCAAAGTTGCGCATCTGGACGACCCCGAGAAGTTCTGGCGACGGGCCATGGACGAAGTCGACAGCCTGCCAATACCAGACGTGCGGGTGACCGGTTTCTTTGAACGGGTATTCGGGCGCGCAGGCTGAGCCTCGCGCCCTGGCTGCTACCAGAGCACGCTAACAATACCGACGCTGCTCACCAGCAGCAGCACGGTTCCCAGCAGACGGAAGAACACCGGAGTCTCCGCCTGGAGAATACGGTCATGGGCGTAGAGCCCGATTACATGGCCGACGGCTGCGCATGGCAGCAGCCAGAGGTGATGGATAAGTTGCAGATCGATGCCGGCCCAGACGAAAGCGGCCATCTTGATCAGCACCAGAATGAACCAGAGCGCGAACAAGGTATCCCGCAGTTTTTCTTTGGGCAGGTGCTGGGCTGCCACGGCAATGATCAGGGGCGCACCGATCAGGGAAGTGCCACTGATGTATCCGCCCACCATGAGGAATATCGCGTCGACCGTTTTGCTGCCACTGCGAAAAGGTCGGTTGATGATGTAGGAAACAGAATAAAGCGCCACGATAACGAAAATGATGGCACTCAGGATGTCACTGGGCATGGTAATCAACCCGAATACACCAATCAGCTTGGGCACAATCATGATGGCGAGGATCCGCCACAGGTATTGCCAGTCGACAGTGCCCGAGCCCGCCTCACGTTGCTTCCCTGCCCCGGTGCGATTGTTCATCCAGATTGTCAGGGATGAAAACACCAGAAGGTGGACCGCAATGATCGGCAGAAAGACGAGCGGTTGATCAAGAACCAGCAACAGAAATGGCAGGGACAGAACGGCGCCACCGAATCCCAGCCCGGAGCGGACAAAACCACTCCAGACGAAAATCAGGGCAATCAGCAGATATTGGTAAATCGCGAGATCAGACATGGATTCCCGGTTGTCGTCAAAAGGGCCGTCGTTTATCCGGAACTGGTCTAAGCTCAGTTAGTTGCGAAGAAAAACAACATTCCCCGGAGGATGTGAATGGCCCTGTCATGGAAACAAAAGTTCCTGCTGTTGATTGTTGCAACGCTGATTGGTCTGGCGATTGCCACTCTGGCCTCCCTGAGCGGGCTCGGCAAGGTATCTGACGCTTATGAGGCCCGAAGCGAAGCAAGAGCCTATGAATCCGCGTCCCTGACCCTGCTGAACGACTGGCTGGCACTCGAGAGAACGAGTGAGAATCTGGAACCGAACCAGGTTGAGAACTATCAGGAGAGACTGGCGTCGCTCGCGGTCCAGTCGTCGGCGCTCAGTGAATCCGCCGGAACCCTGCCGGGTGACGCGGTAAAGACCACTGCACAACAAATCCAGGAGCAGGTTGCGGAGTATACCCGACTTCGCACCGAATGGCTGGCCCTGAATCAACAGCTAGGCCTCACTCCGTCCAGCGGTCTGAGAGCAACAATGTCCGAAGCCATAAACGACAGGCTTCGGCAAATCAGCATTTCCATCTTCAACGACGACATCAACACCATCGCCTCCACCTACCGCGACTACCTGTCTACCTTCGATGCGACCTACGCCGAGTCAACCCGTGAGGCCCTGGCGCGGATGCAGACCACCGTCACCGAGATGGACTGGCAGGAAATTGACATCGGCCAGGCTGTCCAGGCGTTCGCCAATGCCTTTTCCGATGCCGAATCGCTCATCGCCAACCTGTCTGCCATTGAGAACCAACTGTCAGCCACCGGCACCCGTATTCGCGATCTGATTGCCGAGCAGAACACCCTCCTCCGCCAGGACATTATTGTGGCAACCAGCCAGCAGGCCGAAGAGGCCCGCGCCGCCTCAACCTGGCTGATCATTGCAACCGCTGCTGCGGTGGTGATTATCCTTATCCTGACCCTGACGACCGCCTCAAGAACCCTGGTGAAACGACTCAATGAGACCGTAAACCTGCTCACCCGGGTCGCCGGCGGCGACCTCAGTCAGCGCCTTGAGCCAGGCAGGAATCCGAACGATGAATTCAATCGCCTGGGCGAAGCGGCCAACAAGATGCTGGACGATGTCTCGGACGTTATCGGGCAAGTCGTCGAGGGTAACCGCACGCTGTCATCGCTTCAGGTTGAACTGGATGCTCTGGTAGAACAAATGGGCAGAAACGGCGAGCAGGTTGAAGATGAGACCGAGCAGACCGCCACTGCAGTGCAGGAAATCTCACACACGGCGGTCGATATTGCCCAGTACACCCAGTCAGTCAATGACGCTGTTCAGAGCGCCAACGGTGCCGCCCATTCCGGTGCCGAGGTGGTCAGGCAAAGCGCCAAAACCATGACCGAACTGGCCGAAAGAATCCAGAAAACCCACGATCAGGTCAGCCAGCTGAGCAAAACCGGCGAGAAGGTCAATTCCATCGTTGGCGTAATCAACGGCCTGGCTGAACAGACTAACCTGCTGGCCTTGAATGCTGCGATTGAGGCGGCAAGAGCCGGCGAGGCCGGACGCGGTTTCTCGGTTGTTGCCGACGAAGTTCGGTCCCTCGCAGAGAAGACCGTATCGGCAACCAACGGGATTGCCGAGATCGTGGAATCCCTCAACCGTGAAACCCAGGCCATTTCCAGACTGATGAAAGAGGGCCTGACTTCCGCAGGTGAGGGAGAGGAAAGCTCGAGAGAGGCGGCGCACTCGATCGAACAGATCACCGGCTCGATACAACAACTGGCTGGCGACATGAATCAGGTGGTGTCCTCTGTTGAGGGGATATCAACGACCACCGAGGAAATCGCCCAGAAGGTGGAGCAGATCCACGGGCACACCCGGGAAACCTCGGATATCCGCCAGAAGCTCAACGCCCATATCGGACGACTATCATCCCAGGTAACCACCCTGACCCAGGCCTCACAGGGCTTCCGTCTGTAACAGCGGGCCCTGGACAGGTTGCACGGCAGGGTTCCAGGCGTTAGCATGCTCGATACTGTACATTTAAACAGTATCAAGCATGCCCATGAAAACTCGCGCCACGGCCCTGAATCCCCACAACCGGTTCCAGCCCATTGTCACTGACCGGGAGGCAGACCATGACTGGTATCACGACCCCGAAGACGACCTGAACCCCGATACGCTCGCTACGGAAGTCGTCCTTGAGACCGCAAAATCCATAATCAGTCGAAATACCTCACCGGACGTACCGTTCGACCAGTCGATCAATCCATACCGTGGCTGCGAGCATGCCTGCATTTACTGTTTCGCCCGCCCTACCCACGCCTATTGGGACATGTCACCGGGGCTGGATTTCGAAACCCGGCTGATCGCCAAACCCAACGCCGCCGCCCGCCTGAGAGAAGAGCTCGACAGGCCCGCCTACCGGGTGTCGCCCATCGCCCTGGGCGTCAATACGGATGCCTACCAGCCACTGGAGCGGGACCAGAGGATTACCCGCCAGGTGCTGGAAGTTCTGGCCGAGTATCGCCACCCGGTGTCGATCATTACCAAGGGCGCTCTCATCCTCAGAGACCTTGATCTGCTCCGCGAAATGGCTTCTGATGGGCTTTGCTCTGTGCGGATCAGCCTCACCAGCCTGAGCAACGATCTGAAACGACGCATGGAGCCGAGGACGGCCGCACCGGCCACCCGCCTCAAGATGATCAGGCAGCTCTCGGAGGCCGGCATTCCGACCGGTATCATCCTCGGGCCGGTAATCCCCTTCATCAACGATCACGAAATCGAGTCAATTCTGGAAGCCGCGGCAGAGGCGGGCGCCACCCGTGCCAGCTGGATCATGCTGCGTTTACCCCATGAACTGGACGAGCTGTTCCAGGACTGGCTGCAGCGGCACTTCCCGCAAAGGGCCGAGCATGTGATGAACCGAATGCGCGACCTCAGGGGCGGCAAGAGTTATGACGCCACCTTCGGCCGCAGAATGACGGGCACGGGCCCTTACTCGGACCTGATTCGCCAGCGTTTCACCAAAAAAGCACGGCGCTTGGGGCTGAACCTCCATGCAGAAGAACCGCTGCGAGGTGATCTTTTCCGGCGGCCAGGTGGGGAACAAATGCCGCTGTGGTAGCATCAGACTATTGCACTTTACCACCGCGATTAACGCCTCTCAGGGAAGAGGTGGAGAACACCCATGCATGGATTCAGACGTTTTTCCCTCGCCACAACATTGTTTGCCCTGCTGGGCACCCTCTGGCACCCCGTTTGCCTGGCAGCCGATGAAGCCATTGTTGCCAGGATTGAGGCCATGGAAGCCGGCTTCCCGGTTCAGGTGCTCGGAAGCCGGTTAATGGCCCACCAGGCACTGTCAGCCTTTTACGGGGCCAACGGATACCAGCCAGCATGGAAATCGGCTGAGCTTCGCCGGCAGTTGATTGATTCGGTTGAACAAGCCAGTCATGACGGTCTGAACCCGGCTGACTATCACGCGGATATTCTCTCGGGCCTGGCACTCAGACCCATGAGCGATTTCTCTGAAGACCTGAGGGCCGATCTGGATCTGCTGTTCTCTGATGCTTTTCTGATGCTTTTCTGATGCTTTTCTGATGCTTTTCTGATGCTCAGCTCACACATGCTGGTCGGCAAGGTCAACCCGCAGACGGTTCACGCCGAATGGACCGCCAACAGGCGCCAGCGCCAGATGGAATCCGTTTTAAAGGATGCGTTGCAGCGCTCGGATATCACCGGCACGCTGGATTCGCTGCGTCCGGCCGATCCCGCTTACCGGAAGTTGATGGCTGCAAGGCAGGACCTGACCAGACTGCTGGGCCAGCCCTGGTTACCTCTGGCCTTGCGCCCGACCATTCGGCCCGGCGACAGGGATGAGCGGCTGAATGAGGTCCGCCGACGACTCTCTCTATTGGGAGAGCTTGCAGAATCACCGGCAACAGTCACAGATCCGCGTGACTACGACGCGGAGCTTGAATCTGCGGTCATGCGCTTCCAGGCCCGACATGGGCTTGAAGCCGATGGCCTTATCGGGAAGGACACCCTGACAGCACTGAACCTGATACCGGTGGAACGCCTGCGCCACATTGACGCCACGCTCGAACGATGGCGGTGGCTGCCGGAATCCCTCGGCGACACCTATGTCCTGGTCAATATCGCCGGATTTGAACTGAAAATGGTGGAAAACGGCGAAGAAGTACTGCGCAAACGAGTGATCGTCGGCCAGCCCTTCCGCCAAACGCCGGTGTTCTCCGATCGCATCCGGTATCTGGTGTTCAATCCCACCTGGACCGTACCGCGAACGCTGATGATTCAGGATCAATTGCCCCGGATTCTCCGCGATCCGGACTATCTCTCCCGACTCAATATCAGCGTTTACCGTGGCTGGGGCACTGACCGGGAAAGAGTGGACCCGCTGGAGGTTAACTGGCCGTCACTGAATCGGAACAACTTCCCGTACCAGTTGGTGCAGGAACCCGGCCCTCAGAATGCCCTGGGTCAGATCAAGTTCATGTTTCCGAACCAGTACGATGTTTACCTGCACGATACGCCGGGGCGCGGCCTGTTTTCCCGGGCCGAGCGTTCATTCAGCTCTGGCTGCATCCGGGTTGAGCAACCTTTTGATCTTGCAGAGCGACTTCTGGCGTCGGCGCCCGACTGGTCCCGGGAAAAGATTGACCGGGTGGTTTCCGAGGCACAACCCCAGACTGTCGTGCTCCCGGAGCCGGTGCCTGTGCACATCCAATACTGGACCTCCTGGGTAGATAACGAGGGCAGGCTGCAGTTCCGCAATGATCTGTACAACCGCGATGCCCGCCTGATTGATCAGCTCCGTGGAACCGCCGAGGGGGATACGCGCTACAATACTCCGGTAGCCGGCTCGGGCCCGGCACAGGACAAGCTCTGAAACAGGATACGCGCATCAGTTGAGGAGATATCATGAAACAGACCCTGCTATTGGTTTTCGGGATACTCTTACTGCAGGGATGTCAGTCGCTGCCGCCCGCCGAAGACGAAATTGACGGAGACACCGTTTTCGTCAGCGCCAACCATTGTCTCAACGAATACCTGGATGATCTTGAGAAGGTTCATTACGGTCCGTGTCTCAAGGTCATTGCGATAAACGACAATGAGCCGGCTGTAAGAGAAGACGGATTCATTGAACTACCGGCAGCGACAGCGCTGACCATTGGCGTGAGCTGCGTTTATCGCCACGCCGACGGCTCGCCTATTCCGGCAACCATGGAAAACGTAGACTTTGACGTGAGCAAAAACACGTTCGCAAAAGCCGGCCAACGCTGGTATCTCCACGCTCACAAACAGGCCCGCAGAGTTGTCGGCTGTGAGCCCACCCTGTCGCGCTCGGTCTATCCCACGAATGACACAAATTAGTGCCGATGCGGGGTGGGACCGGGTTCTAACGCTTTCAGATGGCAGGACCCTGGCGTTCACGGACGTTGGCGACCCCCTCGGCTACCCGATTGTCTTTGGGCACGGTATGCCGGGCAGCCGTCTGGAAGGCCGCTTCTTTGATGAAAAAGCCAGGGAGCACGGGTTTCGCATCCTGACCCCCGACCGCCCCGGTATCGGCAACTCCGATTTCCAGCCAGGGCGCAAGCTGCTCGATTACCCGGCCGATATCGAGCAGCTTGCCGATTCCCTGGAATTGGCGCGCTTCAGTCACATCGGCTGGTCCAGCGGCGGTTCCCGGACCCTGGCCTGCTGTTACCGACTCGCGGATCGGGTTGATCTCGGGGTCTGCCTTTCCGGGCTCACCCATTTTGCGGAATATCCAGGCTCCGGCGGACTGGTTCAGGCCACACGATGGCCGGGCCCGCAACTGGTCAGGCTCAGTCCCCGATTGACCCGGCTGGCCGTCACATTGATTGCCTGGCTATCCAGGCGTCACCCGGGACTTTATCTCAAAGGTGCCGAGGAAATGGCCAGCAGGCATGACCGCCAGCTATTGAGGAAGCTATTGAGCGACGGCGAATTCCAGCGTGATCAGCTCATGTGTCTCAACAGTGGCGGACGAGCCATTACCACCGATTTACTGACCGAACTTGGAAACTGGGGGTTCAGTCTTCGCGATATCCGGACCCCGGTATTCATCTACCAGGGCGAGGAGGATCCATTCGTGCCCATGGACTACGCTCGCCACCTCGCCAAAAATCTACCAGTCGCGGAGCTGACCCCGATGCCAGGCCTCGGGCATCTGTACCCGCTTTGCCGGGACTTTCAGGATCAACTTTTTCAACGTCTCACTCGGCAGCTGGACCGCCATCAAACAAAGGAGTCACAGACACCATCATGACCAACAAAATCGATATCCACTATTGCACCGGTTGCCGCTGGCTTCTGCGCTCGGCCTGGATGGCGCAGGAGCTGCTGACAACCTTCGAAGGCGAGATCAGTGAATTGAGCCTGCACCCCGGCACTGGCGGTATTTTCGAGGTGTGGGTCAATGGCAAGCGGGTCTGGTCCCGCAAGCAAGACGGCGGCTTCCCGGAAATTACCAAACTCAAGCAATTGGTTCGCGACCAGGTTGCACCGGAACGCTCCCTTGGCCATTCCGACAGCAAAACCGGCACCTCAGAATAATCATTCAAAAATACTGACAGGCTGTGTCGATATTCTTCGCTTTTAGAGAAGGCGCTGCGCCCCGATAGTATCCCTCGTCCAATTCAACAACATGAAAGGGTATCTATGAGCGACGTGATGCAATCCATCAAATTCAACACCATCGAGGTACCTAATCGATTCGCCCTGGCACCAATGACACGCACCAGTGCGGAGCCGGACGGCACCCCGAATGCCCTGATGGCAGACCATTACGAACGCTACGCGAGGGGCGGCTTTGGTCTGGTGATCACCGAGGGAACCTATACCGATGGCAAGGCAAGCCAGGGCTATGCCAACCAGCCCGGCATCATCAACGAAGCGCAGATAGATGGCTGGAAGACCATTGTCGAACGGGTACACGCCGCAGGCAGCAAGATCATCGTTCAGTTGATGCACGCCGGCGCGCAGTTCCAGGCCAACCGTTTCACCGACCAGCCACAGGCGCCCAGCGAAGTTACCCCAAAAGGCGCCCCGCTTGGTTTCTATGGCGACCAGACTGAGTGGCAAACGCCCAGCGCCATGACCAGGACCGACATTCAGGCGGCGGTTGAAGGTTTTGCACATTCCGCCGCCAATGCGAAAGCCGCCGGCTTCGATGGCATTGAGATTCACGGGGCCAACGGCTATCTGTTGAATCAGTTCCTGAGCACCTACTTTAACCAACGCGACGATGAGTACGGTGGTTCACTGGAAAACCGGCTGCGCCTGGTGGTTGAAGTGGTCCGTGCGATTCGCGAGGCCGTTGGCGAGGACTTCACCGTAGGCATCCGCCTGTCTCAGGGCACGGTCACTGATCCAGACCACCAGCTGCCGGAGGGTGAAGCCGGATTCCGTCAGATTGTGGAAGCGGTCCGCGATGCAGGTGCCGATTTCGTCCATACAACCGACGGTGACGTTAACCGGAAGCATTTTGTAGAGGGTGATGAGAGCCTGGCTGGCGTGGCCGCCAGCGTTGAAGGGATCGGTCTTATCCTCAATGGCAACATTGATGAAACCAACTGCCAGGATGTGGCCAACCAGTTCCCGGACACGTTGCTTGCGGTGGGCAAGAAGGCGCTCGCAAACCCGGACTTCGTGCAGCGCCTCAAAGACGGCAAAGAGATTGCAGACATCGATTTCGCGATGCTGCAACCGAAGGCCACCATTTCCAACGAGCTGGCCTGGCGCGAGCAGAACGCCGCCTGATCGCTTTTCTCTCCCGAGAAATGCAGCCGGAGGAACCCACAGCGGGGCCTCCGGCGTAGCTACTTCAAGCTGCTATGCTGACATTACAAGCCAACGGGAGACTGAATGACTTCTGACATCAGTATTGTCTGGCTGGGAACCATTGCCAGCCTGCTGGCGGGCCTTGCCAGTGGCGTGGGCGCCCTGGGTGTGTTTCTTGTCCGTACCCTCACCCATAAACTGCAGGACGGTATGCTGGCTTCAGCCGCAGGCGTGATGTTGGCGGCGTCATTTTTTTCTCTGTTACTACCTGGCCTCGAGTACGGCGAACAGATTACTGGCGAGACCTGGACCGCCGCGCTGATTGTCATTTTCGGCCTGCTCTCCGGTGCCGCTGCCCTCTACTTTGTGCACCAGAAGCTGCCGCATCAGCACTTCGAACTGGGCCGGGAAGGATCGGACGCTTCTTACATCCGCGGCATTTGGCTCTTTATTGTCGCTATAACCCTCCACAACTTCCCCGAAGGCATGGCGGTGGGCGTCGGTTTTGCCGGCGGCGATGTCAATAATGGCTATGTTCTTGCCACCGGTATCGGACTCCAGAACATTCCGGAGGGGCTGGCCGTCGCTTTTTCGCTATTGGCCATCAACTACTCGCGAATCAAGGCCTTCAGCATTGCCCTGATGACTGGATTGGCCGAGCCACTGGGTGGTCTCTTCGGAGCGACGCTTGTCTGGCTTGCCGAGCCAATAATGCCCTGGACCCTTGGCTTCGCAGCAGGCGCCATGCTGTTCATCATCAGCAATGAAATTATCCCCGAAACCCATCACCGGCAATGGAAAATCATGTCCACCTTCTGCCTGATGGGCGGTTTTGCCGTAATGATGTTCCTGGATGCTACGTTGGGCTAACCGCCCAGACACCCGCCAGGGCTTCCAGAGCCTCCGCGATCAGAGGCTCGCCCTGTCGGTCCTGGTGCCATACGAAACTGAGCGCGCAAGGCAACTGCAACCCCTCAACAATTTCCAGGCCGGTTTCCTGGCGCTCAGCCATCGCCAATGCATCCCGCGCGAGACTCAAACCCACACCTGCCCTGACCAGGTCCAGCATGCACGCCTCCTGATCGACCTGGGCTACGCCCCGCGGCATTGACCCCATGGGTTCCAGAGTGCCTTTAAGCAGCCGGTGATGAACGGAGTCTTCTGGAGTCACAATCCAGGGCATAACTGCCAAGTCGGACCACTGCGCCGACCGAAGCCTCGGCCCCCAACCCGCCGGCGCAACCACATAGTAGTGAAACCGGGTCAGCTCACGGTGCACCACGTCCGGCGCCAGTGCACCCGGCCCGACGCCTGGCGGCGCCAGAAAAAAACCGACATCTAGCCGGCCATCCCGCACCTGCTCCAACACGCTACCACTCATACCCTGACGCAGTTCGGTTTCCAGTTGTGGCGCCCGCTCCACCAGGCGGTGCAGAAACGCCCCGAGACGGATAAATTCGGGATCCACGATGGTACCAATCCGCAACCGCCCTCGAAGGGTGTTGTGCAATGCCCGGGCGCTCTGCTCAAACGCCGCCATGGCAGCGAGTGCTTTTTCAGCCGAAGGCAAGAGAGCCTGGCCATCGGGGGTCAACACCAGACCCTGGGGCTTGCGCAGGAACAGTTTGAGTTCCAGTTCGTCCTGCAGTTGCTTGAGCTTGAGGCTGACGGCGGGCTGAGTCAGATGGAGGCGAGTGGCGGCGCGGCTTACACTGCCCTCACGGGCGACAGTAACGAACGCCCGAAGGCTCTGAAGGGGGTACATAAGCGTCTCGTTTCAGGTTCTCGATATAAGATTACCTTATATCTGGCTTTTGAAAATCTCAATTGCTTTCCCCCTTTGCCACACCTAACCTGTATGGTCAGAAATTACCCAAAGCTCCTTAAGGGCCCTTAGCAGAATGCATTTCTGCCATTTCGAGCGGCCAATCGCGAAAAGACAGAGGCATCCATGACCAACGCAACCATCCAGCATTATATCAATGGCGAAATATCTCTCGGCACATCCAGCCAGTCCCAGGACGTGTTCAATCCGGCCACCGGACAGGTCACAGGCCGCGTAGTTCTGGCCGGCCGTGAGGACGTAGACGCCGCTGTTGCTGCCGCCGATGCTGCATTCCCCGCCTGGGCCGACACACCGCCCATTCGCCGGGCCAGGGTCATGTTCAAGTTTCTGGAACTGTTGAAGACCCACAAGGATGACCTGGCCCGCGCCATCACCGCGGAGCATGGCAAGGTATTTACGGACGCCCAGGGCGAAGTAGCCCGGGGCATCGACATCGTCGAGTTCGCCTGCGGCATTCCCCAGCTTCTGAAAGGCGATTACACCGAGCAGGTCAGCACGGGTATCGATAACTGGACCACCCGCCAGCCCCTGGGCGTGGTCGCCGGCGTTACCCCGTTCAACTTCCCGGCGATGGTGCCCATGTGGATGTTTCCGGTAGCCATCGCGGCAGGCAATACCTTTGTCCTGAAGCCCAGCCCCCTGGACCCGAGTGCTTCCCTGATGATCGCCGACCTGCTGAAACAGGCCGGACTGCCCGATGGCGTATTTAACGTGGTGCAGGGTGACAAGGACGCGGTGAACGCCCTGATCGAGCATCCGGATGTCCAGGCCCTGAGTTTTGTCGGATCCACTCCGATTGCCAACCTGCTGTACGAGAAAGGCGCCAAACACGGCAAGCGCATTCAGGCCCTCGGCGGCGCCAAGAACCACATGGTGGTGATGCCGGACGCCGATCTCGACAAAGCGGTCGATGCCCTGATCGGTGCCGCTTATGGTAGTGCCGGCGAGCGCTGCATGGCCATCAGTGTGGCGGTGCTTGTCGGGGATGTTGCGGACAAGATCGTGCCAAGACTGGCCGAGCGGGCCCGAAGCCTGAAAGTGAAAAACGGCGAACAGCTGGATGCCGAGATGGGCCCGATTGTTACCGCCGCCGCACACCAGCGCATTACCGGCTACATTGACAAGGGTATGGCAGAAGGTGCCGAGCTGGTCGTGGATGGCCGGGAGTTCGATGCCTCGAACACCGGCGATGGCTGCGCCGATGGTTTCTGGATGGGCGGTTCACTGTTTGATCACGTCACGCCCGATATGACGATCTATCGTGAAGAAATCTTCGGACCGGTTCTGGCCTGTGTCCGGGTACCCGATATCGCAACGGCGATTCGTCTGATCAACGACCACGAATTCGGCAACGGTGTCAGCTGCTTCACCGAGAGCGGCAGCGTGGCCCGGGAATTTGGCCGCCGAATCCAGGTCGGCATGGTCGGGATTAACGTACCCATTCCCGTACCCATGGCGTGGCACGGCTTTGGCGGCTGGAAGCGCTCGATGTTTGGCGACACCCACGCTTACGGCGAAGAGGGCGTGAAGTTCTACACGCGCCAGAAATCCATCATGCAGCGCTGGTCCGATTCCATTGATGCCGGTGCGGAATTTGTGATGCCGACCGCCAAGTAACTAGAAAACCAGCAGCGGAGAAAACGCCATGTCCGACAACAACAATGCGACGGGACATCAGGAGTTCGATTACATCATTATCGGCGCCGGCACTGCCGGCTGCCTGCTGGCCAACCGGCTGAGCGCAAACCCGGAGAATCGGGTGCTACTGATCGAGGCTGGCGGACGGGATAACTACCACTGGATTCATATCCCGGTGGGCTACCTGTACTGCATCGACAATCCGCGAACAGACTGGCGTTTCCGTACCGAGCCCGATCCTGGCCTGAACGGCCGATCCCTCATCTACCCCCGCGGCAAGACTCTGGGAGGCTGCTCCAGCATCAACGGAATGCTCTATATTCGTGGCCAGGCCCGGGATTACCAGCAGTGGGCCGAAATTACCGGCGAGGACGCCTGGAACTGGGACAACTGTCTTCCCGATTTCATGCGCCATGAAGATCACTACCGCCTTGATGAAGGCGGCGATGCCGATCCGGAGCACCGCAAGTACCACGGTCACGGCGGGGAATGGCGTGTGGAGCATCAGCGCCTGAAGTGGAAAGTGCTGGAGGACTTTGCCACTGCCTGCGTCGAGGCGGGCATACCCCGGACCCGGGATTTCAACCGCGGCGACAACGAGGGCGTGGATTACTTTGAGGTGAACCAGCGCTCCGGCTGGCGCTGGAATACGTCCAAAGCGTTCCTGAGGAACGCGGAAAAGCGTTCCAACCTGACCCT
>MRWF01019351.1_pt1 | contig 26527 bp, 25 predicted proteins | sample 1013331 | NCBI WGS metagenome assembly MRWF01 (sample SAMN06117577, study PRJNA244670) | biofilm metagenome | biome: Water; feature: Cathode Biofilm; material: Biofilm; isolation source: microbial consortium enriched at the cathode of a solar microbial fuel cell | place: USA: District of Columbia ... | reverse complement strand
CCTGAAGAGCTTCAGTACCGGCAGGCGCGGCTGGACAAGATTCGTGCCGCCAAAGAGAAATTGGAAGCAGACCAGAAAGAGCGGGACAAGGCCCGGGGTCGGTCCCCGGACGATGATCGGCGCTCACCTCGCGGGGGCCCGAACTTCAAGCGGGATTATGGGGTTCCGGATGACAAGGATCAGAGCAATTTTACCGATCCGCAAAGCCGGATTATGAAAACGGCGGACGGGTTCCAGCAATGCTACAACGGCCAGTTGGCCGTGGATGGTGAATTCCAGCTGATTGTCGCCAACCACCTGGGCAATAATCCCAGTGACAATGGCTGTCTGATACCACTGCTGGATCAGGCAAAAGACACTCTGGAAACCTATCCGGATCAGTGTCTGGCTGACGCGGGTTACCGTAAAGAAGAAGATCTACAGACCCTGGAAGACAAAAGCATCGACGGCTATGTCTCGCTGCGCCGGGAGGGCAAGAAGAGTTCAGAGATAGACGCGAGCCGTTATCCGGCCAGCGCCCGGATGGCCGGGAAGCTGGCCACGGCAACCGGGCGATCGGTTTACGCTCAGCGCAAGCATCTGGTTGAGGCGGTCAACGGCTGGATCAAGCATGTTCTGGGCTTCCGACAGTTCAGTCTGCGGGGCCTTCACGCCGTGCAGGGTGAATGGGATCTGGTCTGTCTGTCGCTTAATCTCAGGCGGATGAGTTCACTGATGAGGCTGAAATAGAGGGTCCGAGGGATCCTTGGGCGTACTGAGTGATCGGACTACGATAACGCATTCGCTGATAACCGTCTTGACTGACTGAATAGAGAGAATCGAGACTCTATTCGGCTGGATATTGTGGATACGTTCTCGGGCCGAACTGTGATTCGACGCGGCGGGGTCACTTGCTCAAAATACTTCTGCCGCGCAGACCCCTAGGCGTCTCCCTGGCGCGTCACACCACTGGGCAGGTGTCGCGTTTGCCTGGCATCCGTGCGGGCGCTGAGTTTCGGTCCTATTGACTGAAATCCCGGACAAATAATACCACTCGAGAAACCTTAAGCTGTGCGAGATCTCGCATCGGCGTTTGAGAAGTTGCTTTCTAAAGGGGAGTGTGCGGACAAAATGAGAGGTGGTTTGCACACTGGTGTCGATGGTTTGCACATCGCTGACTCAGGTTATTTTTCTTTGTCGTTAATCTCCAAGTAGCGCGAATACAAACACCAGGCAGTCAGCAGTGCGCTGCCAAAGATCCCGATACCCATCGTTAGGAGCAGCGCTTTTTCCATAGGTGACTCCTGTCTCAAAGATAACCGATTCGTGGATGTGCAGAATAGTGGGTCAGCCACGAACCAGGGCGCGATCTCTAGGAAAACTCGCCACATTCGATTTTCCTGAGAACCCCCGTAACCTCTCGACGACCTTCGGACGTCTCGCATAGTTCAATAGGTCGCCGATGGCCAAGTGCGGCAACAGGACCGTTTAGCCAGTCGCAAGCTAGCTGGCGAGATTCAAAGACCTGCGAGGCGTACTCGATTAATTCGTCCATATTCTTGGGGGCTCTTGGACCATGGATTAACCATACAGTATAGGGCCGGAAGTCTTTCTTACCCAAGTCATGCTGAGTTGAGGTGGCCTTGGTCTTGCCCCTGGCCTGGCTGTCCATGTAAGGGGCTAGTCAGGCCCGGGAATTGTTGCCTTAGGACTGGGAAGCTGCTGGTGGCCGCCCAAAATGTTTTCTTTTAAACAAAAGCGAACATTCATGGCGCCTGTAATCCTCGGGGCTGTCTGCCTAGTTGAGCGCTTGGTCATTCTTCAAGAACCTAGCAAACGGTCAAATGGACTAACTGTTCCAGCTCGTCGATCGCCAATAACGTGGGTGTAGATTTCAGTCGTGCGAATATCGCTGTGGCCGCGGATCTCCTGAACCGTTCGGATATCACTTCGGGATCTCAGTACCAAAAGCGTGGCGAAAAGTATGCGCCGTCACCCGATTGGTAATTCCGCTCGTTTGCACAGCCTGCCTTAATTGCCTCGCGTGTGTAGAGTGATGAGAGTGATGTCAGCAAATATAGGCAGCGATGAGGTGAACGCATCTTGTTGGGGGCGGGAATAGATAATGCCTGACCTGCCCCCAGTCTTTAATCCAACTGCTTCCTAGTAATGTCCGTTACTGCTGAATCAGTTTTGCCAAGTCGGAGAGCGGAGGCAAACTCCAGGGGTGTCTGATACACTAGGGATGAGTGCGGACGCTGCTCACTGTAGTCCAAGCGCCAATTGCTGATCTTCTCCCGGGCGTGTGCGAGATCTCGGAACCAGTGTTCATTCAGACACTCATCCCGGAATTTTCCGTTAAAGCTCTCGACGTAACCATTCTGCATCGGCTTTCCGGGCTGAATCAGCTTCAGTTCAACGCCATGACGATAGGCCCATTGATCGAGTGCTTTGCCAGTGAATTTCGGCCCTTGGTCGGTTCTAACGGCTTTCGGGTAGCCTCGGAAGGCCGCAATGCCATCCAGGGTACGGGCTACCTGTTCACCCGAGATGCCCATGGCCACGGGAATGTCGAGGCATTCCTTGGTGAAGTCATTCACGATAGTCAGGCATTTGATCCTGCGCCCGTTGGCCAAGGAATCCATCACGAAGTCCATGGACCACGTATGATTCGGTGCATCGGGCAACACCAGGGGCTGTCGTTCCACCATCACACCTTTACGGCGCTTGCGTTTTCGGACGGCCAGGCCTGCCTCCCGGTAAAGCCGATAAACCTTCTTGTGATTCACCTCAGCAGCAACGCCAATCAGGGCGGAATTCATGGGAGATCGATCGGGACTGATCACCAACAGAGCGCAGATGGCCAGAATTGCGCAATTAAAGAAGATGGAGTAGCCCGCACCAAGAAAGTACATCAGCACCGAAGACGTCAGCAGGCAGCCAACAACATTGCCGATTGTGCTCAAGGCTGTAGCACTACCGGCGGCTTCGCTTTTTCTCGTATTCTGGTCTGCCGCGTTAAGTAGCAATGGCACGGTCTGGCCAAGAAAGAATATTAGCCGTGCCATGATAGTCGGACAGAAGGCTAGCAGGTGGGTTAGAGCATTGCTGAGTACCGGGATTACCGCAGTGAGGTCCGTCACCGTCAGAACATACCAGCTGAAGAACGGGTAGGAGAGACCAATACCGAATAATCCTGTGGCGAAAACGAGGTTGATCAGCAGGGCACTGGAAAATTTCTCGGATGATCTCTTCCCAGCCTGATAATAGCCAAGTCCAGGGCCGCCAAAAAGCAAGTTATGAAAATTGAGGTGTAAGACACTGATCTGCCGATAAACGCGATGGTTTGACGGTTAGTGACCATCTGAATACCTGCACTGGCCAAGCCAGGGACCGCCCCTTCCGGTCGTTTCATATGTTCCAGAAACGCCTACCAAAAAATGACGCTATCTAGCAATTGGGATTGTCAAAGCTGATAAGGCCTGGAATTCCCGCGCCCTCTGCTAGTTTTGTCTTGCCGTAGCAGAGTTACTGCACCCCCGGATGTCCTGGGAACGCCCACGAGCTGGCTAATCGACCGTTGTTGATAACAGGCCTCTTAGAAAACTAAGTATCTAGAAAATTGATCATTGGCCCTACCCCCGCTTTTGAGGGGGGTGAAGCCAAAACGATTGAGATACGGTTAGAAATATCCAACAAACCCGAGCTGCCAACGATAGCTCTCCCTTAGTTAGAAAGGCGATTTTATGACCATGCAGATGACAGAAGAACAAAGAATGGCCACGGACGGCTTGAGGAAGGTTCTCGACGCTGAGATTGAGCCAAAATTGAGAGCCCACGGTGAAAAGTTTATTCCCAAAGAGATGATGAAGGGCTTCATCAAAACGTTGACAGAATATGGTCTGATCAGAGCGCCGTTCCCAGAACAGTGGGGGGGCTTAGAGATGGATTGGGTCACACATTTGCGCTTGTGGGAGGAGGTTGGTGTCAGTGCAATCGATCTGGCGCTACCAATCCTTATCAATGTTTCCGGCGCAGACATGTTAATCAGAAATGCTTCTGATTCCGTGAAGGAAAAATATGTCCCTGGACTGCTCTCTGGTGAAGTTTTCATAAGCATGGGGATATCTGAGCCTGACGTCGGTTCGGACGTTGCTGCTGCAAAGACGCGTGCAGTCCGTGATGGGGATTATTGGGTCATTAATGGAGAGAAAACGTGGATTTCCAATGGAGAGCATATGGATATCTTCGTATGCACCTGTAAGACCGGCGAAGGCGAATTGACACACATCCTTATCGAGGCAGATACACCGGGCCTCGAAGTGCGTGGCATTCCTAAAATGGCGTTGAACGGACAATCAACCTCTCAAATTTTCCTCGCGGATGTACGCGTACCCGTCGAGAACACTGTCGGGGAGATCGGGCAGGGATTAAAGAACACGCTAGTAACCTTTGAGCGTGCCCGGTGTCACATGGCCGCGTGGGGCTATTCGATTGCAAGACGGGCGATGGAAGAGTCAATTAAATACAGTCAAACCCGATCTCAACATGGGAAATTGATTGCAGGTCATCAGCTGATTGCAGAGAAAATTGCCAACATGGCTACGCAGATTGATGCCGCTCGATTACTTACGCTCAGGGCAGCAGAAATGATTGATCAAGGTTTGCGGTGTGACAAGGAGTGTGCGATGGCAAAGTGGTTTAGCACAGAAATCGCGGTAAAAGCCTGTCGAGATGCGGTTCAGATCCACGGCGGTAATGGTGTTACTAAAGAGTTCATCGTAGAGCGACTAGCGAGGGAGGCAATAATTGGCCCTATTCCAGATGGAACGACTGAAATCCAAAAGCTGTTAATCGCCCGATCACTAACTGGTGTACCGGCCTTCAGTTAAAAAGCCACCAAAACAAGATGACTTGGCGAGGTAATCAAATGACGAACAGTGCCTTACTTTATGAGCAATCTGGACCCGTTGGGTGGATTAATCTAAACCGCCCGAATGAAATGAATGCGATCAATCTGCAGATGCTGGATGAGTTTGAAGAGATTTTGCCCAGGATCGCTAATGATGATGCCGTAAAAGTCATTGTTTTGACTGGAAAGGGGAGAGCCTTTTGCGCCGGAGCAGATCTGAAAGAGATCCTTAATTCTGCTCGCTTACAACCCGGAGAAGCGGATTTTATCGATCGATTGACTGGGCGCGTTTTGAATGTACTTCGTGACTTCCCTAAGCCGGTAATCGCGGCCTTGAACGGCATCACGATGGCTGGAGGCCTTGAAACCGCCATGTGTGCGGACATCGTGGTTGCGGCTGATAGCGCAAGAATCGGAGACGCGCACGCCAACTACGGCGTATACCCTGGAGCTGGCGGCGCAGCAGTTTTACCAAGAATCATTCCTCTTAACGTAGCGAAATTTCTGCTTTTCACCGGTAGCACGCTTTCTGCAGAAGAAATGAAAATTTACGGATTTGTGAATCAAGTGGTGGATCTTAATTCCCTGCGAGCTGAAACACAAAGGATTGCAGAGTTAATCGCAGAGAAAAGCCCAATTGCGCTTCAACGTATGAAAACTGTGGCGAATGAAACAGGCAGCAAGGCTCTTCACGATGCCTTGGAGCATGAACAGGTACTCTTCCGACGCCACATGCGTTCATATGACGCTATGGAAGGCCTTAATGCATTTAGTGAAAAGCGAAGGCCTCAATTCAAAGGTTACTAAGTCACATTTAGGTCTCAAATATTCAAACAGGAGTAGATCATGAATTTGGAAAATAAAGTAGTTGTGATTAGCGGAGGTGCATCTGGTCTAGGGCTAGCAACTGCGCGCTATCTTGTGAAAAAGAAAAAGGCAAAGGTCGCTTTACTAGATATGAACCGAGAAGCCGGACTGAGTGCTGTAGAAGAGCTCGGTGATGAAAACGCGATTTTTATAGCCACTGATGTCACCGAAGAGAACGATGTGGATGCCGCGATTAGCGCAACGATCCAAAAATTTGGCGCAATCCATGTGGACATAAATGCGGCGGGGATTGTAGCCCCAAAAAAGATTCTCGATAAAAATGGAATTGCGGGCTCGATCAATAATTTTAGAAATGTAATAAACGTCAATCTAGTGGGCCTATATACAGTAATGGCTAAGTGTGCAGAAAAGATGGCACTGAATGAACCGGATCAAAATGGTGAACGGGGCGTCATTATTAACGTTTCATCGGGCGCTGCTTGGGAGGGACAGCTTGGACAGTGCGCTTATGGCGCTTCCAAGTCCGGGGTTAACGGAATCAATATTCCAGCAGCACGTGAACTAGGTTCAATCGGTGTTCGCGTCAATTCAATTGCCCCAGGGTTATTCGCAACTCCGATGGTAGATGCGCTGGATTCAAAGGTGAAAAATGCCTTGATCGAAATGTGCGAAGCACCCAAACGGATGGGTAATGTTGATGAGTTTGCTTCAGCATGCGTATTTCTAGTTGAAAACGGATATATGAATGGTCGCTATATCCGTCTTGATGCTGCAACAGTTATGCAGGCGAAATAGCGGTAAAAGGATGTGTCCCTTTAGCCCTCCAAAATGGGGGGCTCTTTTTAAATTAATTAAATAAAATTTAACAGTTCGTTGAGGGATAAATTGTGCATACCACCAATAGAAGCGTTGCTCAGGGAAACATAATAAATATAGCTCCTCCTAAATTTGGAGAGCTGGTTTCTATCAGTGCTGGTCTGCTCTGGACGAGGCTTACAATTCCCTCAAAGCTTGACCATATAAATATCTATCTGATTAAAGATAAAGGCGGTTGGTTTGCCATTGATAGTGGCCCAAGTTCGGATGCTAATCGGGAAATTTGGGAAGAAATAGTACAAAAACTACCTGAGCCAAAAAAGCTCACTGGATTGTTGGTTACACACTGTCATCCTGACCATATTGGCCTCTCCGGCTGGATTCAGCAACATTTCCAAGTACCAGTCTATGCCTCCGAGAATGAAATTTCCAAAGCCAGGCGTGACGAGTTTAGCAGGTTATCCAGTGACCATGAAAAGGATGACTTTTTCTATAGAACTTTGGGGGTTTCGAATACAGAAATACCTGAGTTAAAGAAATACGCAAGAGTAATGGATAACCTTTATGGTCCTCTCCCAGAGAAAGTAAAAATAATTGAAAAAGGCGAATCTATAATTATAGGAGAAAATGATTGGGATATTTGGTCCGGATCTGGTCATTCCGTTGAGCATATATGTCTTAAAAACGACAAGCTAGGAATATTTATCTCTGGGGACCAAGTGCTTCCAGGCATAACGCCTCATGTAGGTACGGATATAATAAGCTTAAATGACAATCCTATCAAAAATTGGCTCGAAAGCTTAACTGATCTAAAGTCATGGGTTAACCCAGATTATTTAGTTTTACCAGCGCATGAAAGGATATTTTTCAATGCAATAGCTAGGGTTGACGAGATTTTAGAGCATCATCACAACCTGTTAAGAACGTTAATTCGAAAGCTTGATCAATGGTTAACTACAGATGAATTGTTATCTTTTGTAGGTTGGGGCGCGGTGAAAGGCTTCGGTCGCTGCCTCGCACTTGAGGAAACATTTGCGCACTTAATTTTTCTGGTCAATTCGGGAGAAGTAAAGATTCAGAAAAACGAGTCTTCTGACGCTATAGAGTTTCGCTCAATTTTAGTTGAAAAATAGTTATTTTACTGTTTTCGATTAAATAATGACCTGAGACCATAGCTTATATAAAAATAAGTCCTAACAAGCGAGGAATTTATGAAAATTAATTTCAGTAATCACATGGAAAATTTGGCAAATCGATATGGTGAATGTGAAGCTATTGTAAATATTGAGCGTAATAGGCGCTACAGCTTCGCAGAGTTTCATGCACTGACTAACAGAATTGTAAACATGATGACGTCTTTAGGGCTCGGTGCTGGTGATAGGTTTGTTAATATTTTGGATAACGACAATCTTTCGTTACTTCATGCTCCTACTATTTTTAAAGGTTGTGTGACCGGAGCTTTTACAAACTTTAGAGATTCCTTGGAAGAACATACTTGGCAAGTTGAAGCTTCTGGTGCCAAAGTGGCATTTATTGAAAATGAGCTCCTCGACTCTCATTACAAGATGCTACGGGATAGAAACGTTACTGTGATTGTAATGGATGAGCCTAAAGAAAGTCTTGATGGTGTTTTCTATTTCTGGGATTTGGTCAACAAGGCGTCGGATCATAATCCAGATATAGTCGTTGATGACAGAGAACATTGCGCAATAATTCGGTTTACAGGAGGTACAACAGGTAAGGGCAAACCAGCAATGTACAGCATTGATAACTGGCTTAGCTGCCGTGACACGGCATTTGCCTTGCAAGATAAGGATGCATGGATCAGAAATCCCAGATGCATTCATATTGCACCAATAAGTCACGGAAGTGGTATGTTATTTTTGCCAACGTTGTATTCTGGTGGTTGCACCATTACACAAAATGAACCTGACTTGAATCTATACTGCAAAAACATTGAAAAAGAAAAAGCGACGCTCACGTTTCTTGTTCCCACGATACTTTATCGTATGCTTGAGATCGATTCAGATTTGAGTTCTCTGAGGTTCGTGATCTATGGCGCTGCGCCTATGAGTCCCGGAAAGCTTAAAAAGTTGCAAGAAAAACTTGGGAATATTTTTGTTCAGTGTTATGGCTCTACCGAACATTTTGGTTTTGCGTCGAACATGGGGACGAGTCAGCATTTGATTAATAGAGAAGAAGATGAGGTTAGGCTTAGTTCAGCTGGGCAGCCGACCCCTGGCGTTGAATGCATAATCGTGAACGAAAAAGGTGAGAAGGTCCAGAAGGGAGAAACCGGTGAGATTTGGGTACGTTCCCGAAGTATATGTCTCGGATATTTAAATGCTCCTGAGCAAACTGGGGCTGAGTTTAAGGACGGATTTTGGAAGTCGGGCGACCTTGGTTATATGGATGATGAAGGATTTATTTACTTGGTTGACCGGAAAAAAGATATGATTATTTCAGGTGGCTTTAACGTTTATGCTAATGAAGTCGAAGCGGCACTTAATAGCCACCCTTCAATTTTAATGTCGGCAGTTGTTGGTATCCCGCATGAAGAGTGGGGCGAGGCGGTTCATGCTGAGGTTACTTTACGCGAAGGTTGTGATGTAGGCGAAGATGAATTAGTTGCGCATGTTAAAGGTCTGATCGGTGGATACAAAGCGCCAAAATCTCTAATGATTGTCGATCAGCTTCCTACTAGTGTGGTTGGTAAGGTTTTACGCAGGAAAGTGCGTGAAAAATACTGGAAAGGTGAACGGAAAATTTCGTAATAGCAAGGTAAAAAAGTCATAAATCATAGTGACAACAAATGTCAAATTTGTGATTTAAAAGTTCTAATCTCGGAGAAATATAATGGAAGATATTTTTGTCGCCGGCGTTGGTATGACAAAATTTGGTCGTCATTTTGATCATAGTTATAAGGAACTGGCGAGAGAGGCTATCGAGCAGGCGCTTACTGATGCTGGAGCTAGCAAGGCTGATGTAAAGCAAGCATTTTTCGCCTCTTGCGTTATCGGTTTAATGCATGATCAACATATGATTCCTGGTCACGTTGCTTTGCGGTCGATGGGATTTGAGGGCATTCCTATCTTTAACCTTGAGGGGGCTTGCGCATCTGCTAGCACAGCCCTTCATTTGGCAGAGAACGCTATTAGGAGCGGGTCTTGTGACATCGCAATTGCTGTGGGCGTAGAGAAAATGAACAGCCCTGATAAGGCAAAAATGTTTTCGGCGTTTGACTCTGCTTGGGATGTTGAAACCGTGAGTGATAACCGGGACATCCTCTTAAAGATGGGGGAGGGAGTCGAATGCCCGGAGGGCTCTCAGTCCCCTAGACCATATTCCATGTTTATGGATGTGTATGCAGCGTTCTCCCGGTTCCATATGAAAACATTCGGAACGACCCAAAGACAAATCGCTGCCGTATCCGCAAAAAACCATCGACACTCTGTTCATAATCCTCTCTCGCAGTATCAGGTTGCGTATACTATCGAGGAGGTTTTGGCCGCACCGCCTATTACTTACCCACTTACATTGCCGATGTGCGCTCCTATTTCGGATGGCGCGGCGGCTGCGGTTTTGTGTAGCGCTGCGGGGCTAAAGAGGCTTAAGGGAGACAGCTCAAGAGCCATTAGGCTGCTTGCCAGTGTTGTGCGATCGAGCTCAGATCGAAGTTTCGATGATTTTGAAAATCACCTAACTGCTTTAGCTGCTAAAGATGCTTATGAAAAGTCTGGCGTTGCTCCAACCGATATTGACGTAGCCGAGGTTCACGATGCGACTGCGATGGGGGAAATAATACAGGCAGAGAATCTCCAGCTAGCGCCATATGGTGGGGCTGGGTGGGCTGCTGAAGCTGGCGAGTTCACTGTAGGAGGCCGAATTCCCATCAATCCATCGGGCGGTCTGGAATCCAAAGGGCACCCGATTGGCGCAACCGGAATAGGGCAAGTTTATGAGCTAGTGACTCAATTGAGAGGCGAAGCTGGAAAAAGGCAAGTCGAAAATGCTCAAATCGCCATTCAAGAAAATGGCGGCGGCATTTACGGAGTTGAGGAAGCTACAGCTGTAGTAAATATTTTTTCTAAATAGTACAAGGTTAGCATGGGCCATGTCGGGGCGCATATAGAGTGTCCCGCCATGGCAACTCAAGCTTTTCGACCTGTTGACTCAATGGATCAATTGGATTATTTGAGACTGAAAATTTTGTATTGTCGTTCCTCAACCCTAAAGGGTGATTTAGTGCGCCGTCTGATCAATATCATCTATGATTGAAGTTTTTCTGTCAGTAAGAGAAGTATTCAATTGTGCCCATGCCGATAGCTCCATTTAATCTGACCCTAAACGATCAATTGAAACTCCATGGCAGGTGCCGAGCCAGCACTTTGATCAAACGCCTAGTTCATCGTGTCAGTCTTCATTTCATAGGGAATGCATGCGAGACGGTCCCAGGGATATCCAGCTTGCTTCAGGTTAACACTCAAATGGTATTCAAGTGGCGCAAGCGCTACCGTGTGCGAGATTTTAAAGGGTTTTATGATTCACCGCGCCTGAGCCAGCACCGAAAACTGAACCGTGGAGACGTCAAAATTTATGAGCACACGGTTCATCAGGGTCCGATACAAGCCTTGCACTGGAGTATCAGCCTCATACGAACATGCCGGGGGCGCGTGTTGGCAAGTGCATTAGCTGAAGAATGCGTTAAATTTGAAGCCGCAACGGCTCACTACGTTAAAATCACGAATAATCCGTATTTTCTCGAGAAAGTTTGCGACATTGTCGGCCTTTATCTGAATCCGACGGACAATGCGCTGGTCCTCATTGTTGATGAAAAGACCCAAATTCAGACGTTCGATCGAACACACCCAAATCTACAGCTCAAGCCAGGCCAAGTTGAGCGTCATCCGTACGATTACAAGCAACATAGCACGACAAGCCTTTACGCGGACTTCAACATTTTGACGGGCGAAGTTATTGGCCGTGTCGCCCAGAGTCATCACGCCTTGGAATTTATAGATGTTTTAAGACAGATTGATTGGGAAGCTCCGCAGGATCTGCAGCTGTGTATCATCTTAGATAGCAACTCTTCTCACAACACCTTGGAGGTCAAAGCCTGGCTCGCCAAGAATCCTAGGTTCAAGGTGCATTTCACCCCAACCAGCGCGTCGTGGTTGAATGAGGTTGAGAAGTGGTTTGGTCAACTGGAACGGCGCGCACTTTATCGAGGAAATTCAATTAGCGTTGGTGAATCGAAGTCAGGGATTAAGAAGTGTATTAAGGTTCACAACGAAAAACTGGCCAAGCCCTTCCGGTGGAATAAAACTACTGGACACGATTGTATCATTGGCATGGCAATTTTGCGCTTAATCGATAATAAGCGTGTAAATTTAATAGGCGCTATATTTGGTGGGCTGGAATGAGGCAAAAACAAGATCTAAGAGGCATGCGACATCATCTGAGTTCGAATTGGCGCCTGCCGTTGATTCCGACCAAACTTTCACCGCCAAGGAGGTCTCAGCCTCTCTTTTCCCGAAAACGGCTGGAGAGTCTTGCCCCGGCAATCATGAAGCATGCTTTGACACTAGTCCAGGCGCCTGCAGGGTATGGAAAGACTACAATCGTTGGCCAATGGGCGGACATGTATCGAGGTGAAGATAAGCTTATAGCTTGGTTAAGTCTCTCAGAAGAAGACAACTCAGAAAAACGATTCTTATCATATCTCATCGCCTCACTGTCAATAACGAAGTCGAATTTCTGCAATGAATCTATTTTAGCGATTAACTCTGAACTATCTTCATCGATTGAAGTTGTTGAATCGATTTTGCTCGCCGAGTTAGAGGCCTCTCGAGAGGAAATCCTACTTACATTAGACGACTACCACTGCATTACTAATCCTGAAATTCACTCGCTAATGTTGCGTCTGATAAAGAATCGACCCGAAAATCTCCATATTATCATTGCAACCAGATCCGAAATTCCCATACGGCTATCTAAGCTGAAGTTGGAAAACCAATTGTTAATCTTGGGTGTCTCTGATCTTCGAATGGATTTTAGTGAGCTTGAGATGTTTCTAAACGAAGTTGTTGAGTTGGATCTACCTAAGAACGTCGCGAGATTGCTTTACGAGGTTAGCGAGGGATGGGTTGCCGGCGTGCAAATGGCGGCTTTGTCACCAAGGCTTCGCAAAGAACCAAAACAATTCCTTAATGAATTTGCAAGCGGATCGAAGGATCTTAAAAACTACCTCCATGAGGTATTAGTGGAACTATTACCTTCAGATTGTGAGGAAGCCCTTGTACGCTGCTCAATTTTAGAGCGCTTCAACGTATCGCTATGCGAGGTGGTTGGTGGGGTAAGCGATGGGAATGCCTTTTTAGAGAAATTGTCTCGGTTGAATTTGTTTATATTTTCGCTTGATGACAATAATGAGTGGTTCCGGTTTCATCGGTTATTTTCTGATTTTCTTCGAGAACGTTTGGGTCAGTTAGGTAAAAAGGAGGTGTTAGCCCTTCATCGTCTTGCTTGCAACTGGTTCGTCGCTCATGAGTTGTGGTCTGAAGCAGTGAGTCACGCTTTAGCCATTGGTTATTCAGATCTTGCTAAAACGTTCATCGAACGCTGTGCATCGGAAATGCTAGAAAAAAGCCGAACGGCCACACTGGTCAATTGGGGGAAGCAAATACCAGAGCATGAGTTGAGCAAGAATATTGACATACGCTTGGCAATCGTCCGGGCTCAGATGCTAATGATGGAGCTTCCTCCCATTCATGGCTTGCTTCATGAGATAGAGTCTGACTTGCAGAAAAGTGATGATGTTGATTTGATGGAAAGAAGAGAGGATTTGCAAAAACAAATACAGACAACGTCATTGCTACTTGCACTACTTGAGGACCGATTGGAAGACGCTAGGCGCTCTGCGGAGCCATGGATGGAAGCGCCTAGTGAGCTCAATAGATTTGAGTACGAAGTGGTCTTCAATGTCCTAGGCTATATTTATCTCCATCAAATGCGTTTTGATGAGATAGTTGAGGTACAGCGGCAAGCAGCTCGAATGACCAATAAGCTTCACTTCGGTGAGGGATACCGAAAAAGTTTTGAAGGCTTGGCCTGGTTCTGGCGTGGACGCTTAGATAGAGCTAAAGCATTGCTGGGAGAGTCTTTAGCGATTTCTGAAAAAATCGCCGGTCGGCGTTCGATGGCTTCTGTGACAGCCATCGCGAGCTTGGCCGAGCTTTGCTATGAGCGTAACAAAATAGAGGAGGCGGAGGAATTATTGGCATCTGCAATGACGGGCTCTTTGGACGCCTGCCTATTGATAACAGCACAAACCATTTATTCGCTTCTTGCTCGAATAAGTAAGCTGCGCGGAGAAAAAGCAGAATCTTGGATATTACTGGATAAGCTCGAAAAGGTTGCCATGAAAAGAGGGTGGGTCCGACTGGAGGGCCACTGCTATGCAGAGCGTATTCAGTCTGATATTTGGGAGGGTGATGGGGTATCAGCAACGAGAGAGCTAGGGCGTTTTGAACAGTATCTTGAGACCGTGAATCCGGATGTTATTGCTAAAGAACTCCTACATGATGATTGGCTAATATCGAAGGCACGAATTGAACTCCTTAATCAACCATCCAAGGGTTTTATAAAGGAGTTGCATGAGCGTATTACTGTTCTAGACCGTCAGGGTGCGTTTTATCGTAGTGCTAAATTCAGAATGCTGGCTGCGCTTGGAGAGTGGAAAATTGGCCAAACCAAGGCGGCTAAGAAAAGCTTAATTCCAGCACTCGCACTAGGTCAAGCGCAAGGCATGTTTAGAACCTTTGCAGATGAACTTCAAGGTGGGCAGTGTCTTCTAAAAAATATTGCTTCAAGTTTAGACGCACACGAAATGCGGTTGATGCCTTATATTGAAGGCTTAGTAAACAATATGGAACCTGCACCAAAATTGTTAGGCAATTTTGAAAAAGACCTTGAATCTGACTCGTTACCATCTGACATTTCTGATCTCGAACTCTTGAGTGCATCAGAGGTTACTGAAAGGGAGCGTGAGATTCTGGAACTAATCGGGGATGGTCTATTTAATAAGGAAGTTGCGAACCTATTAGGAATATCCGAGGGTACTGTCAAATGGCACCTAAAAAACCTATACAGTAAATTGGGCGTTTCCAGCCGAACTCAAGCCTTAAAAAGGGCGCATAGTCTAAAACTGATAAATTAACCTTCCCTCCCTGTCCCGCCCTTTCGAGGGGGGGAAGGTTGTTTATTTTTGGTTAGTATTTTGGGCCGCGAGAGTAAAGTAATACTGCTGAATTAAATGCCATTTCGATCGAAAGCATCTCGGAATATTAGGAGTTTTTATGGGGCCTCTTGAGGGAGTCAAAGTTGTAGAGTTTGCAGGGATTGGTCCAGCGCCGATAGTGGGTATGCTGTTAGCTGACTTGGGAGCCCAAGTTGTGCTAATTGAACGCAAAGTGATGAATTCAAACGCTGCAACAGTTGATCCCACTTTGATGGGAAAGGCTGCATTTTTTAAACGAGGTAAGAAGTCAATCACACTAAACCTCAGCAAATGTAGTGATGTTGAGGCTGCTTTGAGTTTAGTTGCAAAGGCTGATGTGCTCGTGGAGGGTTTCCGCCCTGGCGTTATGGAGAGATTGGGGATTGGACCAGAGGTATGCCTCGAAAAAAATCCAAAACTAATCTACGGTCGGATGACTGGATGGGGACAGACGGGACCGCTAGCGCCTTCGGCCGGTCATGACCTGAACTTTTCTGCCATCACAGGAGCTCTTTTTTACGGCGGTTTGCCAGGGGATATTCCGTTCCCGACGCCAACTTTGCAGGGTGATGTGGGGGGAGGGAGCATGTCTTTGGCGCTCGGTATCCTATCTGCACTGTTTCATGTCAATAAAACTGGCCAAGGTCAAGTGATTGATGCGGCTATTTCTGATGGTGTAATTTATAACATGATGCTTCTGGCCAGTTTGAGGGAACAAGGAGTCATTAGTGATGGCGACCGTAATGACTTTTTCAGTGGTGCGGCTCCGTGGTGCAGCACTTATCGGTGTGCCGATGATCGCTTTGTTACCGTTCAAGCATTAGAGCCTAATTTTTACCAAAAGCTAGTTTCTATTTGTGGTTTTAGCGATGATCCAGACTTTGTAGACCAATACGATAAGAGTTGCTGGCAGATAGCGAAGACGAAGATGTCAGCGTTTTTTGGCTCCCGTACGCAGGCTGAATGTTGTTCGCTTTTGGAGGGAACAGACGCTTGTTTCGCTCCGATTTTGAATTTTTCTGAGGCTGCAAATCATCCTCATAATCAGGCGCGTGAAAGCTTCATTCGTATTGACGGAGTGCTGCAGCCTGCACCCGCACCTAAGTTTAGTCTCACTAAGCAGGTGGTTGGTAGTATACCTGATTTGGGTGAGCACAATGACAATATTTTGGGACCGCTAGGTTTGTATAACAAATCCAATCTCTCTGATTGATATCAGAATCTTAGACGCGAAAGGTCAGAGGGGTTCTACCCCATTTCCACGGACGGTTTTAAAACGGCTGACAACTTCCGATCCTGAACGGCAACTCTACGTCGCATCCTGGGATTATGGAACCGCTCAATGTAGTCGAATACATCAGCTCGCGCTTCGTTCTGAGTGCGGTAATGCCGGTGGTGAATTCGCTCCCGCTTGAGCATCCCGAAGAATGTAACCGTCCGGTAAACCCATCTTGAGCCAGGTGCTGCGGCCGTCAGGATAGTGTCCACTTATTTTTAAGTGGACACTTAACATGACCAACATAAGCGTAACCAAGCCCTACCAAAAACGTCGTCGTTACTCTAAAGAGCTGAAGGCTCGTATCGTCGCCGAATGTTTGAAGCCCGGGGCGTCTGTTTCCCGGATTTCGCTGGATAACGGTCTCAACGCCAACATGGTCCGGCGCTGGATGAGCGAAGCGCGAAGGGCGGCTAAAACACCGGAAACACCTGGATTCGTTCCGGTCCGTCTGCCAGCAGTGGCCTCTGCACCGAGCAACCAATCCGTTTCAGACAAGCGTAGCACCATCCGCATCGAGATTCCCCGCGCCGGTGGTGCGGTTGTGGTGGAGTGGCCTGCGGAGCAGGCCCATCAGTGTGCGGCTTTGCTTCGGGATCTGTTGGGATGATCCGCATTGATGAGATCTGGCTGGCCACCGAACCGCTGGATATGCGGGCCGGACCCGACAAGGCCCTGGCGCGGGTTATTCAGGTATTCGGTTCGGCTAAACCCCATTGCGCCTACCTGTTCGCCAACAAGCGAGGCAATCGGATGAAGGTGCTGATCCATGATGGCCTGGGCATCTAGTTGTGCGCCCGCCGGCTGAACCGGGGTAAATTCCACTGGGGCGAAACCTGGCGCGGTGACCAACTGCGCCTGACCGAGGAACAGTTGTCTGCCTTGGTTCAGGGCCTGCCCTGGCAGCGCATTGGCGCGGAGGGCGTCATCTGCATCCTGTAATCACAAGTGCTGTGATGCCGCTATAGCCAGAACCGCGAATCGCCTGCCGAGCAGGGACTTGGCATACTAGGCGGCATGACTCAGCGCCCCGATATCAACCAACTCTCAGCCGATCAGCTCCGTGCTCTGGCGACGGAACTGATGGACTCCCTGGACGCCAAGGATCAAGCCTTGGGCCGGAAGGAGCGGGAGTTGGTGCGCCGCAATGCCATCATCGAGAAGCTGACCCACGAAGTCGCCATCCTCAAACGTCACAAGTTCGCCCGCCGCAGTGAGCAACTCGATGCCGTTCAGGGCAAGCTCCTGGACGAGCTGATCGACAGTGACCTGGCCGCCATCGAAGCCGAGCTGGACCAGGCGATGACTGAGGAGCAGAAGGCCGCTCGACCCAAGCAGAAGCCTAAGCGCACCCCGCTGCCACCGGAGCTGCCCCGTACCCTGATCCACCATGAACCGGTCAATACCCAGTGCCATTGCGGCTGCCAGCTCAAGCGTATTGGCGAGGACGTGAGCGAAAAGCTGGATTACGTCCCGGGCGAGTTCACCGTGGAGCGGCACATCCGGGGCAAGTGGGCCTGCGAGCAGTGCGAGACCTTGATCCAGGCACCGGTACCACCGCAGGTGATCGACAAGGGCATCCCCACCGCCGGCCTGCTGGCTCAGGTGTTGGTGGCCAAGTACGCGGACCACCTGCCACTGTACCGTCAGGAACGCATCTTCGGCCGTGCCGGCCTGGAAATACCCCGTTCCACACTCGCCGAATGGGTCGGTGCCTGCGGTGTGCAGTTGCAGCCCCTGGCAGATGCGTTGAGAAACGCCTTGCTGGAACACAACGTTCTGCACGCCGATGAAACGCCGGTCAGCATGTTGGCTCCGGGTAAGAAGAAAACCCATAAGGCCTACGTCTGGGCTTACTGCACCACACCGTTCTCGGACCTGAAAGCCACCGTTTACGACTTCGCCCCAAGCCGGGCGGGTGAACACGCCCGCACCTTCCTGGGTGACTGGCAGGGCAAGCTGGTCTGTGACGATTACGCCGGCTACAAGGCCGGGTTCGGCAACGGCATCACCGAAATTGGCTGTATGGCACACGCCCGACGCAAGTTCTACGACCTGCACGAGGCCAACAAGAGCGAACTGGCGGCCAAGGCCTTGGAATACATCGGCGGCCTCTACGAGATCGAACGGGAAACCAAAGACCTGCCGCCGGATAAGCGGCTGGAAATCCGACAAACCAAAGCCAAACCGCTTGCTGATGCACTACAGCAATGGATGCAGGCGCATCGTCAGAAAGTGCCGGATGGCTCCGGCACGGCCAAAGCACTGGATTACAGTCTCAAACGTTGGGCAGCGCTGACGCGCTACCTGGACGATGGTGCGGTGCCCATCGACAACAACTGGGTGGAAAACCAGATCCGGCCCTGGGCATTAGGCCGCAGCAACTGGCTGTTCGCGGGATCACTACGCAGTGGTCAACGGGCGGCTGCGGTGATGACCCTGATCCAGTCCGCCAAGCTGAACGGGCATGATCCTTATGCCTACCTGAAGGATGTGCTGACCCGGCTGCCAACGCAGAAGAACAACGCCATCGACGAGCTGTTGCCCCACCACTGGAAGCCGGCTACACCTGACAAGGTGTGATCACCGGCCGCTTACCGAAGAATCCCTCGCAGGCAGCATTATCGCCACAATGACCGACCGCACTCATGCTGCTTACCAAACGGTTGCTACCAAGATATCGCTGGTAGTCACCACTGGTAAATTGACTGCCTCGATCTGAATGCAATACCACCGGGACTTTCCCCTGGCGCTGCCAAACGGCCATCTCAACGGCTCTGATCACCATATGCCGATCCTGCCGGTAATGCATGGGCCAACCAACGATCAGCTTGCTGTATAGGTCGAGAACCACGCACAGAAAGAGCTTTCCTTCCTGCGTGGGCACATAATACGTATTGGGAAATGGCTGCGACAACGTTGAATCGCCTGATACCTCAGGGCGACTCCTTTGCGAAGAACACCGCCGCTTCGCGCAAAAAATCACGCTCCTTCTTCACGCGAACCAATTCTCGTTTGAGACGGGCAACCTCCTCGTCTCTGGGAGAACCAGAGCCCTTGAAGGCCTTGTCTGTCTCCTCATCCGCTTCTCTGCGCCACCGAGACAGCAGGTTGGGATTAATACCAACCTCCAGGGCAATCTGGCGACAGCTCACACCGGGCTGACGGGTTAAAGCGATGGCTTCGCGTTTGAACTCTGGGCTATATCTTCTGCGTCTGAATATGAACACTCCTTTGGCACAGTGTGCCTCTTTTTAGGAATGTCCGCAGTAACGGGGTAGAACCCATCCGCCTCGGAGTGGCTGTAGCCCCCAGGCCACAGAGCCAGCTACTTTCCTTGCTGGATTAGCAGTTCCACGACGAACGGAAAACCTGGTGTTTATCAGCCCGTCAGGTGTGGGCAGGTCAACCCAGCAGGCCCGCTACAACTTGCTCCAGTTGATCGATAGCCTTTACGAATACCGGTCGATCATCCTGACCACCACCAAGAACCTCATCAGTTGGGGCGAGTTCTTCCGCGACGACAACGTGGAGGTGCCGATCATCGACAGGACGATACAGCCACTCACACTTCTTGTGTTGGGAGGCGAAACTCTCGACTGAGGCAGAAAGCTACAAGATTCACGATGAAGAGCGGGCAAAGTAGATGGCCATTGGAAAATCTTTACGCGGCCCCTTCTTTTGGGGGGGGAGTCATATGATTTATGAAGATACTTTGGACAAAGTTCAAAAACAAAAATAGTAGGCAAGAAATGAGTAATCCATATGTATTGCAAACCCGAGGCCTCGTAAAGAAGTTTAGGGGATTTCAGGCCGTTGATCATGTCGATCTACAAATTCGGCAGGGCGATATTCATGCCTTAATTGGCCCTAACGGTGCCGGCAAGACCACGGTTTTCAATCTCCTGACCAAGTTCCTGATCCCGACCAGGGGGCAGATCCTTTATAAGGGAGAGGACATCACCTCTCTGAAATCCGCCGCCATCGCCCGTAGGGGTGTGGTTCGGTCCTTCCAGATTTCCGCTGTGTTCCCGCACATGACTGCCCTCGAGAATATCCGCGTCGCATTGCAGACGTTCGAGGGCAACTCTTTCAGCTTCTGGCAATCCGGAGCCCGTCTGAACAAGCTCAATGAGCGCGCTATGGAATTGCTGGATGCGGTGGGACTGACCAGTTTTGCCAATACCACCACCGTGGAGCTGGCCTACGGCCGCAAACGGGCATTGGAGCTGGCGACCACGCTGGCGATGGAGCCGGAAATCCTGCTGCTCGACGAACCCACCCAGGGTATGGGCAGCGAGGATGTGGATCGCGTGGTGGAACTGGTGCGCAGCGCGGCCAAGGGCCGTACCGTGCTGATGGTGGAGCATAACCTGAGCGTGGTCAGCAAACTGTGTGACCGCATCACCGTGCTGGCCCAGGGGGCCGTTCTGACTGAAGGCGACTACGAAACCGTGTCTGCCGATCCCCGTGTGCGCGAGGTTTACATGGGATCCGACGGTAGTGGCGAGCGAGGCGCGACCGAGACCAATCCCGCCAGTGCGGAGGCCGCCCAATGAGTCACGGACCGGACAAGGAATACGAACAGCTGCGGGTTTCCGGACTGCACGCCTTCTACGGCGAGTCCCATATCCTGCATGGCATCGACATGGTGGTGCACCGGGGTGAACTGGTAACCCTGCTGGGGCGCAATGGCGCCGGCCGCACCACGACCCTCAAAGCGATCATGAACATGGTGGGCCGCCGCACCGGCTCCATCATGATCAACGGGGAGGAGACCATGTCCTGCGCTCCCCATCATATTGCCAGGTTGGGTGTCGGGTATTGCCCCGAACATCGGGGCATTTTTTCGTCACTCAACGTCCAGGAAAACCTGACCCTGCCACCGGTGGTGCGCAGCGGCGGCATGAGCCTGGAAGAAATCTACACCATGTTCCCCAACCTCTACGAACGCCGATTCAGTCAGGGGACGAAGCTCTCTGGCGGTGAGCAGCAGATGCTGGCCATGGCGCGCATCCTGCGCACCGGTGCCAATATGCTGTTGCTCGACGAAATTACCGAGGGGCTGGCGCCTGTCATCGTGGAAACGTTGGGTGAGGTGTTGGTGGCCTTGAAGAAAAAGGGCCTGACAATCGTTCTAGCTGAGCAGAACTTTCACTTTGCAGCGTCCCTCGCAGATCGCCATTACGTTTTGGAGTACGGCCAGATTGTGGAAGAGATTAGCTCACATGAGCTGAGTTCTAAAAGGGCATTGCTGGATCATTATCTCTGTGTATAGCGAAAGCCAACAATAGGAAAAGAAGTTTGGAATATTGGCGTGCAGTAACTCACTAGTTTTAAACCACAATACAATTAGCGACCTAGTTGGAGATATAAAAATGATAAATATGAAAAAGTCTTTCTTGGCGATGATTTTGTCCGCAGTGATCGTTAGCGATGCGAAAGCAGAAATTTCTGACGATATTGTGAAAATTGGCTATCTAGCTGATATGTCCGGTACCTACCGAGATTTGGTTGGGCCAAATGGCCTTGCTGCACTGGAGATGGCGGTGGATGATTTCGGCGGCAAGGTTGGCATGGCCGATATCCAAATCGTTAGCGCTGATGATCGTAATAGCCCCGACGTGGCTTCAAGCACAGTGCGCCGGTGGTTAGAGAATGAAGACGTGGATATGGTAGCGGGATTTGTAGCCTCTTCTGTATCTCTAGCGGCCATTGAAGTTATAAAAGAGAATAATAAGTTAGGCATCGTGTCGGGCTCAATCGCATCAAGTATCACGAATGAGCATTGCTCTCTGAACCATATTCATTATGTATACGATACATATCCGTTAGCTGTTGGAACTGCCCGTGCTGTCGTAGAGGAAGGAGGAGAGTCATGGTTCATTTTGGCTGTCGACTATAGTGGAGGCCATGAACTTGAAGCGGCGGTTTCAAGTGTTGTCGAGGCGAGTGGAGGTGAAGTTATAAAGACCCTTCGCCATCCGTTTCCTACACCAGACTTTTCTTCATTCATCCTTCAAGCCCAGGCCTCAGGAGCAGATGTGGTCGCTCTAGCCAACGCCGGAGCTGACGCGATTAACGCTATCAATACCGCTGGCGAATTTGGCTTGACTCAATCCGGCCAGAAACTCGCAGCATTGCTGCTCTTTCTTACAGAAGTGCACTCGCTTGGAGTTGAGACTGCTCAGGGGATCCAACTCACAACAGGTTGGTATTGGGATATGAATCCGGAAGCTCGCGCTTGGGCAGACCGATTCTTTGAAAAAACAGGTGTGCGTCCGACAATGGTTCATGCCGGTATCTACTCCAGCACAATACATTATCTTAATGCTGTCGAAGCTACGGGCTCCGACGACTCTCAGATCGTTCGCACTCAGATGATTAATACCCCAATCAACGACATGTTCGCAACTAACGGAAGGATTCGTCAGGACGGTCGTATGGTCCATGATATGTATTTGGCTCAGGTTAAGACCCCGGAGGAATCCCAAGGGGAATGGGATCTATATAAGATTGTCCGCACAATTCCTGCCGAAGAAGCGTTCCGTCCCCTTTCAAATAGTGTTTGTCCTCTAGTCACCGACAACAGGTAATTTTTCGACATGGGCTCTTGAATATTGAGATTGAAGAGCCCTTGCCGGTCGGTTCGAATAACTTTTGACTATACATTTTTATTAGCTAATTTGGAGTCCGTTGCATGTCAATGGTGTTCGGCGTTCCTCTTGCTGTGCTGTCCGGCCAGCTCCTGATCGGGATTATTAACGGTGCCTTTTACGCCCTGTTAAGCCTCGGCCTTGCGGTTATCTTCGGTCTGTTGAAAATCATCAACTTCGCCCATGGCGCCATGTATATGCTCGGTGCCCTGGTCACCGTGGTTCTGTTTGACCTGTTGGGCGTCAATTACTGGGTAGCTCTGTTTGTGGCCCCAGTCCTAGTTGGCGCTTTCGGCTTGTTGATTGAATACTTCCTGCTCCGGCGCATTGCTGGTCAGGATCACATCTACAGCCTGCTGCTCACCTTCGGGGCGGCCCTGATCATCCAGGGCGTCCTCACCAACATCTACGGAGTGTCCGGGTTGCGCTATTCCATGCCGGATATGTTCAAAGGGGGCATCAACTTGGGTTTCATGTTCCTGCCGTACTACCGGGCCTGGGTGATCGTGGTGGCCCTGCTGGTGTGTTTCGGCACCTGGTTCATCATCGAGAAAACCAAGCTGGGTTCCTACTTGAGGGCGGGCACAGAAGACTCGCAGCTGATGCAGGGCTTCGGCATTAACGTACCCTTGCTGGTGAGCCTGACCTACGGATTCGGCGTCATGCTGGCGGCTTTCGCCGGTGTGCTGGCGGCACCCATATATTCGGTAACTCCGGTGATGGGGTCCAACATTCTCATCGTGGTCTTTGCGGTGGTGGTGATTGGAGGCATGGGCTCCATTGGCGGGGCCATAATCACGGGCATCCTGATGGGCGTGATCGAAGGCCTCACCAAAACGTTTTACCCGCCGGCGTCTTCGGCCGTTATCTTCCTGGTGATGGTCCTGGTGCTGATGATCCGACCCACCGGCCTGTTCGGTAAGGAGGCATAATCATGAACCAGCCTGTTAATCCTGCCGATATCCACAAAGCCATTGTCGAGCAGCAAAAGATCCAGGACCGCAAGAAACTGATGGTGAACGGCGTGCTGCTGCTGTTGCTGCTGGCCGCGCCCTTCGTGATGTACCCGGTCTTCCTGATGAAGATCCTGTGTTTTGCCCTGTTTGCGGTGGCCTTCAACCTGCTGTTCGGCTTTACCGGTTTGCTGTCCTTCGGCCATGCCGCCTTCCTGGCCACCGGGGGTTACACCACCGGCTACCTGCTCAGTCATTTCTCCGGCCTGACCACCGAGGTGGGCATCATTGCCGGTACCGCCACGGCCACCCTGTTGGGGCTGGCCTTTGCGTTACTGTCGATCCGCCGGCAAGGCATCTACTTTGCCATGGTGACCCTGGCGCTGTCACAGCTGGTGTTCTTCTTCTTTGTGCAGTCGGAATTCACCGGCGGCGAAGACGGCATGCACGGCATCCCCCGGGGCGAGCTGTTTGGTCTGATTAACCTCGAAGACAACCTCAATATGTATTACTTCGTGCTGGTGGTGTTTATCGCCTGTTACCTGCTGGTGCAGCGCATTGTCAGCAGCCCGTACGGGCAGATCCTGAAAGCCATCAAGCAGAACGAACCGCGGGCGGTCTCGCTGGGTTACAACGTGGACCGCTACAAGGTCCTGGCCTTTGTGATCTCCGCGGCGCTGGCGGGCCTGGCCGGCTCCATGAAATCTGTGGTGTTCCAGTTGGCGTCTCTCAATGATGCCCACTGGCATATGTCGGGCGAGGTCATCCTGATGACCCTGGTGGGCGGCATGGGTACGCTGCTTGGACCGGTGGTGGGCGCCACCTTTGTGGTGAACATTGAATACCAGCTGTCCCAGGGGCCGCTGCGCGACTGGGTAGACCCGATCCTTGGCGGCATCTTTGTGTTGACGGTACTGGCCTTCCGCAGCGGGATTGTGGGTGAAATCCAAAAAGTCATAAAAAAGAACCTGGGGTGATTTAAACAGAATGTGGCTGGTTTTATTTTGGCGAATCGAGCTTCTAGTCATTCTAAATAACGAAATTTTTAGCTTCCTGCAAAAATCCATAAAGACAGTATTTCTATAAGTAAAAGCTACGTGACTAAAAGACATTATCTCAGTTCTACTGATATTCTGAAGTTGAAATTAAATTCGTGGGTATTCGATTTATTCCGGCAGTGGGCATTAATTTTTGGTGCCCTGAAAAATTAGTGTACGGATCTATATTTTCTAAATGTTAGACATATACGTTGAAGACCGAATATATGCATCAACCCTCTCCCCCCTCCTTTTGAGAGGGGAGCCCATCAAAGGGGTGCATTACGATTGATTGAGCATCGCAAATTAAGTTTGAGATGCAAGAAGGTTTCAATAATTTCAAAAGGGAAATAATTAATGCACTATAACAAAACCAATATCTATAAACTAAGTGCCCTTGCAGCAATTACTATGTTTTCTACATGTTCGGTATCTGCCTTTGAACTAGATGTGGCTGATATGAAGGCTAGCATTTATGGATATGCGAAGCTCGACATGATTTATGACGTTGACGGGTATATTGGACCTACCGTTACCCACCGTTTAATTTCCCTCGACAGTCAGGAGGGGGCGGAGGGGCATGCTAATCTTCACGCCTTTCAAAGTCGATTAGGGTTTAGGACTTCCACTCCCGTCGCCGGAAGCACGCTCAACACAACTATCGAGGGCGATTTTTACGGAGGTGGAGGCGGTCAGTTCCGGCTGCGACATGCATATGGTGAATGGAATGGAGTTCTTGCAGGGCAAACATGGACGAATTTTGGAGGTTTCCTGGGCTTTACGCCGGTTGTTGATTTCACTGCTCAGTTTGGACAGGGGAACATTACACGCCAAGCACAGTTGCGATATACGAGCGGTGGATTATCCATAGCATTCGAGGACCCCGGAAACATCGGAAGCAATGTTGATATGACTAATAGCTCCAGTACTGATGATGAGTTAAAGAATGGATATCCCGATTTAACTCTTCGGTATGGAGATCGTTATGGCGCTATTAGTTATGGCGTCTCCACGGTTTTAAGGGAGATCGCATATTACAATTCTGCTAGTAATAGCGATGAAAGTATTCTGGGCTGGGGGGTAAATTTTGAGGCTGCTTCGAAGGTGACGGATAGATTTAGCCTTAGCCCGGATTTCTCATGAGAGGGTAGCGTAAGGAGGAAGGGAGCGGCTGAAAGTGCTATGGTTTCAGGACCTTACACCATCACCACTGAACCAACAGCCGCTATCCAAAATGTTACCTGAAAAACTGACCTTCTCGCCACTCTCTCGCCGCCAAATTGAAGCCGATTTCTCCGGTGGTCATATCACCTCCGATGCAGGGTTGCTCCTGCTTCGGGAAGTCGACAAACAGCACCGTCTGACTCAGCGCCTGGCCTCGGTGCTTAACGATTCACGGAATCCAGTGCTGGTTCGCCACAAGCTGGAAACCATGACTCGGCAACGGGTCTTCGGCGTGGCTGCAGGATACGAAGATCTGAACGATCATGAAGCGCTGCGTTTTGATCAGGCTCTGCAAACCGCGGTCGGCAAAGAGCGCGACTTGGCCGGCAAGTCCACGCTCTGCCGAATGGAGCAGCAAGTAACCCGTCAGTCGGTGGTCAAGGCCCACGAATTGCTGTGGCAGCATTTCATCGAACAGCACGAGACACCGCCGAAGGAAATCGTGCTGGATTTTGACGGTACCGATATCCCCGTTCATGGCGACCAGCCCGGCAAGTTCTTTAACGCTTATTACGACCACCACTGCTACTTTCCGCTGTACGTGTTCTGCGGCCGTCACCTGCTGGTG